>Ga0209992_10000759_pt1 | contig 40009 bp, 35 predicted proteins | sample 2SBtaG_2_FD_182564 | JGI IMG/M metagenome (GOLD analysis project Ga0209992, IMG submission 182564) | Deep subsurface microbial communities from Kolumbo volcano to uncover new lineages of life (NeLLi) - 2SBTROV12_ACTIVE470 metaG (SPAdes)... | ecosystem: Environmental > Aquatic > Marine >...
AAGCCAACAGCAAACCCTAAAAAAACCGGAATACCGCCAATGCTAGGAGTGTGATCAACATGAAACTTCTGCACACCTTGCAAATCATCCTTGTGTATCAGCCAATCAATCTTATCTGCAAAATGCACAATTAACCAGCCAATGATTAAGCTGGTTAATAACGGGAGTAGAATTAAATTAAAGATGGGCATGCGAGGGGGAAATTTGGATGATCTGGCCTTTCAACCATACAAAAATCAGCTAAATACAAGTGTGAGGGAGCTATATAACCTACACCTCCTGTTACTAATATTTTCATAAAAATTACTTTTTAGGTGAAGATAATGTCATAACCACCATCCAAAAATATTTTTTAGAATAAGGGAGATGTTTTAATAAAAAATTATCAAGCCTTGATAGGGAGTTATACAATGTAGAAAAAAAGAAGAAATTTCTAAATGGAACTAAAGCTATTGTAAACAAATTAAAATATTTAAGATCTACATCATTAAAATATTCGTTCAATAGAGTTAAATCCGACATTGTGAAAGGGTGCTCATCCTCCGTCCTCAATTTTGGTGTGAGTCTTCTAAATAAATTAATCAATGGATTGTGTCCCAATGGTTCAAGAAATACAACCTTACCATCATTCTTTATAAGGCGAGATAGCTCTGCATATGAACTCCTTAAATCTAAATGATGCAGTATAGCCCTTCCTATTATTAAATCAAATGATCTATTGCTGAAACTTGTATGCTCTGCATTATCGACCAAAAATTTTATATTCAGATCTTTATTGCTGGCGCTAATTTCAGCCTTTTTTATGGCTTCAGAAGATATGTCAATTCCTGTTACAATCGCACCTTTTTCCGCCCAGAAAATTGACTCTTCACCAAGTGAGCACCCATAATCAAGCAATTTCTTATTTTTACAATTAAATCCAATTGAATCATTAATATATTGATCAACCTTAGTTGTTATCACATAATACTTATCTAAATTTTTTCTTGTGTCTTCATTTTTAAATCTATTGTTATGAAACTCTTTCTCTTTTTCGTATATTGCACCTCTACTCATACGCCCTCCAATTTAAAATTATATTATTCAGCAAATTTCGAGTTTGCCTTACTTGGTCTATTGAATTTTTCTAATATTTGTATAGACGCCTGATTTACAGAAAACTTATCTGTTAATAACTTTCTTGCATTTAGACCAATACACGTCCTGCAATCTTTATCTAATAGTTTTTCGGCCTTCCTAGCCAGTAAGTCATCTTCACCATTTGTACAAATGTACCCCGCATTGAAGTCTTCAATTACATCTTTTAAATCATTCCCCGGGTTTACACTACCCAAAATAGGCATTTTATTTGCCATATACCCTAAAATCTTGCCTGGAAAGTTATGTGTTTGATGACTCTTATGTAGTGTAATCAGGCCAATATCAAACTCTAAAAGCATTTCTTTGTATACTTCTTGATTTACAGATGGAAGTAGTGTTATATTTTTTAAACCATATTGAAGTATGGCACTCTTAACCAAGTTAACCTCATCACCATTCCCAACAAAAACAAAATGAGCTTCGGTCTTTTTACTCATATAATTAGCAAGTCTGACTAGATTCATCATATCCTGGGCATGACCCATATTTCCCCCATAAAAATACACAACTTTACCATTCAAACCAAGGCTTTTTCTATGCTTTTCACTAGTACAGTTTATAACTGGCTTTGTATCAGACCAGTTGTACAAAATCTCCAGGTATTTATTTTTTCTATAATATTTACCAAACCATTCTAAGTTATTAAAAGACATTACACCAATTGCATCAGCTGCAAAATAGTTAATTCTCTCAAACAATTTAAAATAATATGTTATTAGGGAGTGTTTTTTTAGTAAGCCATTGTCTATCACCCATTGTGGAAAAAAGTCTCTCAATACTAAATAGCTTTTTGCACTCCATAATTTTTTTAATTTATACACAAGTGGCCCAAAAAATATACTGGGAGAAATGTATATAATTACGTCATATTTTTCTTTTTTGAATGTTGTCTTTAAGTACTTCCAAGCATAATACGACAAAAGTGTTTCATTTATAGCTCGCGTTAATCTTGGAACGTTTTTCACTCCTCCAGATTTATAACGATAAATCATCACCCCGTCTATTTTTAAAACATCCACCCCTGTATTTATATCTGAATTTGGGGTGATTACACTAACTTGATGACCTTGTTTTATATATTCACAAGCCAATTCATGCATCATTTTTGGTGACACTTTCTCACTACTGGGAAGATAGTCATCAATTATTAATAAAATCTTCATAACTTATAGTTTTTATATAATTCACTATTTTCCCTAATTAAATCCACCATACACTCTATCATTTCATTATAAGATGGAATTTGGTAATTCATTAACAATCTAGTATCAATAAAACTCTTATCGACATTGTTTTCCTTTACTAGCTTGATATTGATATCTTTTTTTGTATGCTTTTGAAATAATTTTAAAAGATCGCATTTGCTAATTGATGTATTGTTAGTCACATGGTACAAGCCGGTTATATCATTATCGATTGACCACTGAACAGCTTTTGCAAGCTCTATTGTTGTTACACCAGACCAAATTGCCTTAGTAAAGCCAGAAATGTCACCTTGTTGATTCATAAACCAGTGAAACAACTCCTCTCCATCAGCTTTTAATTCAGGCCCCACAACTGAGGTTCTTAACGTTAAATGCCTATTGGTAACAACCTCTCCAAGCCCCTTTGACTTAGCATACACACCTCGTCCATCTTTCTCATCAGTTTCAATATAAGGGCTTTTCTTGTCACCTGAAAAAACACAATCAGTTGATATATGAATTAATTTTGCATCAATTTCATCTGCCAATCTAGCCAACCTGTGTGGCATATAAGCATTAAGGAAAACAGCATTTTCAGGATTTTCATTTGATCCGCCAATCAGTATGCCAATGCAATTGATAATATATTGGGGTCTAATGTTAGTTATCTGCTCAACAAGATCACTCTCATCTCTAGCATCCAAAAGAATCGTATCCTCTTGTAGTTTTCTTCTATACGCAATATTATGCAAATCGTACTCTTTACCATCCTTTAAGTAATTATGAACTTGGTGGCCAATTAGGCCAGTAGATCCAAGAATTAAAACCTTACTCTTCAATCTTAAATCTCCTTATGCCAAACAGTTCTATTAACATAGTCAACATATGACAGAATGATTCGTAAAACCTTCTTAGAGACATTATCGGCTTCATAGTCCCTAACAGGCTTTATTACTCTAATTTCTTGTGAATTATGAGCCGTTGCAACCTCTACTGCATCAATAACTCTAGCCTTATTTAGTCCAGACATAATTACTGTTGTTTCATCCATGCCTTCTGGTCTTTCGTGTGCCTGACGTATTGTGACAGCAGGTAAATTCAGTATTGACCCCTCTTCGGCAATAGTGCCGCTATCTGAAATCACACAAAATGCATTCATTTGCAAGTTGTTATATTCGTGAAAACCATAGGGCTTTGAGAATCTAATTAAAGGATTTTTGTTTTGATAATCAATATCTTCCAATTTCTTTCTTGTTCTTGGATGCGTTGAAATAATAATTGGCATATTATATTTCTTAGTTAGTTCATCAATTGATTCCAATAAATCACTGAAATTTTTAGGCGAGTCAACGTTTTCTTCTCTATGAATACTCATAACAATATACGCTTTTGGTCTTAACCCTTCTTTACCTAGAATATCGCTAGATTTGATCTTTTCCATATTAGCAGCCAAGACTTCTGTCATCGGTGAGCCAGTTTTAATAATTGTTTCAGGTTTGATACCTTCTGCAATCAGGTAATCTCTAGCTTGTTCTGAAAGAGGTAAGTTGATATCACTCAAATGATCTACAATTTTTCTATTAACTTCTTCTGGAACTCTTTGATCAAAACATCGATTCCCTGCTTCCATATGAAAGATCGGTATCTTTCTTTTCTTTGCAGGAATGACACTTAAGCAACTATTAGTATCACCATAGATTAATAAGGCATCTGGCTGTATTTCAGCGAAGACTTTGTCGGCCTTTGCAATAATATCTCCAATAGTTTCTGATGGTGTACCCTTAACAGCTTCCAGGAAAATATCAGGTTTTCTAATATCTAGCTGTTCAAAAAATAATTCATTCAATTCATAGTCATAATTTTGACCAGTATGTACAATTGTATGCTCCACATGCTGATCTAACTCTTTCATCACTTGACTTAGCTTTATGATTTCTGGCCTAGTACCTACAATGATCATTACCTTTAGCTTATCCATTTTTTTGAAACTCCTTTAAATCACCTTTAATTTCTCTAAGATTTAACAATAATTCTGTTAATTCTCCTTCATTCAGTCTATGAGTATTATGGGAATGATATTCACCAGCCTCTGTAACCACCTCTTCGCCCTCTTCGAAAAACTGATTGTAATTAAGGTTTCTAGTATCAGCAGGAATTCGATAATACTTTTCCATATCAATTGCTTTCACCATCTCCTCTTTTGTAAGCAAAGTTTCGTACAATTTTTCACCATGCCTTGTGCCAATAGTCTTAATCTCATGATCAGGCACTCCTAGAATATTTTTCATCGTATGAGCGAGCAATTCTACTGTTGCAGCAGGTGCTTTCTGCACGAAAATATCACCACTCTGGCCATTTTCAAATGCAAACAAAACCAGATCGACTGCATCATCAAGACTCATCATAAATCTAGTCATATTTGGGTCCGTTATAGTTATAGGCTTTCCATTTTTAACTTGGTCAACAAACAGTGGAATAACAGAACCACGACTAGCCATCACATTACCGTATCTAGTGCAGGCAATCATAGTATCTTTTACATTTCTACCTTTGGCTACAATCACTCTTTCCATCATAGCCTTGCTAACACCCATTGCATTGATTGGGTAAACTGCCTTATCTGTACTTAGTGCAATAACTTTTTTAACACCAGCTGCAATAGCTGAATTTAATAGATTTTCAGTGCCAATAACGTTAGTTTTAACAGCTTGCATTGGATAAAACTCGCATGATGGAACTTGCTTTAAAGCGGCCGCATGAAAAACATAATCTACACCTCTCATTGCATCATCAATTGAATTTTTATCTCTTACATCGCCAATGTAAAACTTTAGCTTATCATTGTTGTAAAACTTTCTCATATCGTCTTGCTTAAGCTCATCTCTCGAGAAAATTCGTATTTCTTTAATGTCAGTAGTTAAAAACCTTTTTAATACAGCACCACCAAATGAACCTGTGCCGCCAGATATTAGCAAAATTTTATTTTTAAACATGATCACCCCTCCTTTCTATAAAAATTTTCTAAACATGATTTTAAAAATTTAAATGTATCATCTGAACATTTATCCCATGAAAATTGTTTTGCAGATTGAAAAGACGAAAATGATTTTTTACTTCTTAGTTCAGTTGAAAAAATAATTTTACTTAATGAAACTTCAATACTTTTTGGGTCTGTAGGATTAAAATAAACTCCATTATCACCCAATAATTCTGGCATAGCGGACAAATTAGAGCATGCAATAGGCAAGCCTGCAGCCATCCCTTCTATCAATATCTGACCGAACGTTTCACAACTTGAGGCAAATATAGCAATGTCTGCTTTTAAATATTCTTTATGTATATAACCATGCTCCACAACCCCGTGATATTTTACATAATCATTAAAAGGGTCAAATTTATTCATAGATAACTGAAGCTTACGCAATGATGGTGAATAAGAAGATCCAAATAAATCAAGCGTAACAGGTATGTTGTTTTTTCGTAAAGCACTTACAGCCTCCACTACATTCCATTGGTGCTTATATGGCTCTATAGACGACACATATATCAACCTGATAGGTTTCTCAACACTATAATCACTCACGCTCTTTTGACTTCTTGGCGGTATAAAAAAACGCCGATCTACGCCATGAGGTATTACCGCTATACTTCCCTTTAATAATCCGGTCACTTTTAACGCAGAATTTTGAGCATACCGTGTTAAAAAGATCACGCCATCTGCACCCTTATATGATATTGATTGAAAAAATCGTAAAATAATAAACTTTACTGTACTCATGGATAATTTATAGCGCCAAACCTCTACCAATTCGAAAGGTAGTAAATTTCTATGCATAGTAACCATTGGCTTAAAGCCACTAACATCCATACCACCAGGAGAAAATAATAAATCACATCCTAAATATTTAGCCTCTTTTTTTAAGTGAAACAACTGCCAATAAGTGCGCTTTAATAGTGAGCCATCAGTCTGGCTATTATACAACTTTACCAGCCAATCTCTATCTTGGACCTTCCCAAGGGTGGTCCTATTAGACCAAACAATAACCTTTGTGAAACCATGCTTTTCCGGCTCAACATTTTTTAAAAGCTCCACTAAATGAGTGACACCTCCACCTTCGCGAATATTTGTTGCATTTATACCTAAAATATACATATGTACCTTTATTTTGTAATAATAACTTTTTTATTCCTTATGTTTAACACGAGGAATATAAAGAACCACATTAAGACAGTTCTGGTATTGCTGACAGATGTAGCTCCCCAGAAAAAATTAAACACTAAAATTAATAAACTTGCTGCATAAACTTCTTTGAATAAATTCTCTCTTGATTTAATAAATTTTAGAGTTTTGTATAATGAGATTATAATTAGCGCATATATATATGACGCTCTAAGAATGCCTTGCTCCGTCCAATAAGAGACCATGCCCAATTCTCCACTTGTTGAGCGACCAAACATATCAATAAAATGCTGATTCATGCCTGACCATCCATATCCAAAAATAAATTTATCTTGTATAGACTGAATTTGCATTAACAATAATTTCATTCTTGGGTCATCATCCACGCCTTTTCCTGAAATATTCTCACTCCCACCAAGATCAATTCTAATAAAAATATTTATAAAGTCATAATAAAAATAAATTATGTAAATTAATATCAGAAAGAAAACCAAAAAGTATTTAAAAAACCTCTTAAAGCTACCAAATGAAATTTCAAATAAAAAATACACAACAAGCGCCAACATGAAGGCTCTTGAGTATGTCATCATTCCTAAATACACAAGAATAGATAGTAAAAGAAAATACCTAACATTGCTTCCTCTATATAAATAACTGACTGCAACAATAGATAGTAAAATATACGATGGCGTTACACCTTTACCAGAACCTATATTTCCAAATGTATTTAAAGTACTAGCAGGATTTCCATGTATATAATTCAAGGCGTTGTAAATTTCAAAATCCCAATAATTTGCATTATCAAACCCCAAATATGCAAAAAAATACTCAGTAAATAAACATAAAAATAAAATAGATAAAATTGTTTTAAATATTTTTTTTATATTATGCTCATCACGCTGCAATACATAAATAGCAAAACCATATGTGCCAATGATGATCATCAAATATGATGATAAATGAAATAAATCAACTACACTATTATCATAAAAAAACACCATTGCAAAAAAAGTCAGCACCAAATAAGATGTTAATATCAACACATGGGATTGTTTTATTCTAATATGCCTGGCAAACATAAAAAATAAATATACTGGAAAAATAAATTGAAAAATAAATATATGGTAATCCCCAAAATATGAAACAAAAACCGGCAAATACATAATAATAAAAAGAGTTAAAATGATGGTGATACTATTTATTTTATGTGTCATATGCTGTAAATCTTTGTGCATGCTCGATAAAGTTACAAGATACGCATGCTTGTCTACTTATTTTTTTGGTCTATTTTTTAGCGTTACAATTTATTTTTATACAAAAATTCTAGGTAATTTAAATCATTCTCTGTTTCTATTTTTTTACCACTTATCTCATCTAGCACTATATGAGTTTCTCGGTTCGATCTAATCTTGTTTGTTTTTATAAATGAGCCGTATTTCACACAGTGAAGGCCGCCAGTTTCTTTATATAATGCATCTCTTTCCAAATGCAATTCTGTATTTCTAGAAAGTGGTGTCAAGCCTTGGCCCGAGTGACGATAAAAATTACTTTTTTCCTCTGATACAGATATGGAAGAATCTGCATTATATACTGATAAAACATCTATTAATTTATCTATATATTTTGAATCTCTCATTGGATATTCATAATTAACAATTGAAATTGTGTCTATTCCCCCTAATTGACTCTCATACTCATCAAGAAGATAGTTAACAGTCTCATCAATGGGTGTATTTAAATTTGCTAAGGTATCGGGTCTTATATCAACCAAAAGATTATTAATTTTTAAACATTTTGCATAATTACCAATGGTGTGATCATTTGTAGATAATATAATTTTAGTTATATTATTAGATTCTTGAACTTGCCTTAAAATTATTTCAATCAGTGTCGTCCCTGCAAATTCTTTTAATGAAAGTATCTCTTTGTCATTATTTGAACGTATTGGAATAATGCACAAATTATTCCTTAAGGTAAGATTGTTATCTTTTGTATAGTCTCTCACTATTGAGCATCGTGTTTTTAAAATTTTCTCTTGATTTGAAGTTAAATTATTTCCGTGCCGCCTATAGGAGAAAAGCGGTAAATTTATATTATCAACTTTATAATGATTAATAATCTTTATCCATAGTTCATACCCATCCTGACATGTATAGTTATCGGAGTACCCTCCAACCTCTTTCAGAACCTCTGTAACCATCATACTACAGGCCCCATGTGCAGACTGGTCATACAATGACACATCAACCTTAAAATTGTGGCGATGCTCATGGCTAATAATCTGCCCATCTTTGTCGACTACATAATAATCTGGAAATACCATTACCACACCTTTATTCTTTTCAAGATAACTAGACATTAAATAAATAGCATTTTCATGCAAATAATCGTCAGCATCAAGTCGCACAATGTATTTTCCACGGGCCAAACTCAAAGCGATATTGTTTGTGGCATTCAGGCCTTTATTTTTTTGAAATACAATTTTTATCTTTGAATTCCTACTATATTCTTCAATAATATTACGAGAATTATCCGTAGATCCATCATCTATAATAATCAACTCGTATAATGAAAAACTTTGAGACAAGACAGATTCTATTGCATGTCTAATATATTTTTCATAATTATGATTTGTAATGTACACAGTTACCATTGGCGTTGAAGTGTAGCCCTTCCACTGGAATCCTGAGTCGATATTAATTGGTTTGACACGTTGTTGTATGTGTCTATTAACATTCGCAATCTCAGGGTTAGACTCCATAAACTCAACTATATCATCCATACTATAGCTATAATGCTTATTAATAGATTTAAAATAATCTAGCATTTTTCTTACTAGAAAAAGGTCTTTCTCTGTATCTATAGTTAATCGATAGTCTAACCTATGTTTTTCTGGAACTGGTAGTGTTGAAATTTTAAACTGACTTGAGTTGTCAGTAATATAATTTGTAAGATATTCAGTGCCATTATTATCATTTGACAGATCCAAAATTAACTGTAGAACAGTCGCATTAAACACCTCAACTTCCGTTCCACTTGGCAAATCTTTGGCATTAGTATAATCAGCATTTGTCATCAAATGATGCTTAACAGTCTTGTCAAGATACAGCGGATCAATCAATATATCATCACCTGTAATTCTTAATATGATGTCATGGTCGTTAAAGTCATTTACTGCCAACATCATTCTGGATAAAACATTATCAATCTCACCACGATAGACGCTTATTGGAAATCCTGAAACAAATTCAGCAAGATCATCATCACTTTGGTCCAGGGTCGTGCAAAATGCAATATTATTAACGCTGCCCGCATCTTTAGCTCTCAATACACGCGTTAATAAATGTGCCATTGCAGACTCACCGGCCAACTCTGCCATAGCCTTTCCAGGCAATCTTGAGGATTGACTTCTGGCAACTATCACAGCAAGAACATTATGATGTACACAATGTTTACTTACCAAATCCTCTTCTTCAAGTGAATGCGTAATTTCCCTGCCTACAATTTCTTCAAAAAAAGATGGCGCTATATTTTCTTTTGACCTTTTCATTATTAGATCATCGCTTTTAATCATCTCTCCATCTCTTTTTTTTCTGGTTAAAACCCAACTTTTTTTAACAGTATCACGATATTTTTTTTCAGAAATAGAAAAATCCAATGGATTTTCTCCAATCGCCATTATTGCAAGATGTACATAGTTAACAAATTGACAAAATTCTTCAGGCTCCAAAGAAGAGTAATAATCAACCCCTTTATTAGATCGATTAAAAGTTATGTGCTTCTCTAAATAACTTGTGCCATATGGAATGGATAAAAGTGGTAGAATCATATTAAAAAAATCATCTGCATCAACATGGTCCATATAGCCAATAGATATCTTATTCGAAAACAGCTCATGCAAATAGCTCAACCGTTGCAACTTTGAATCCTTAATTTTTGTAGGATACGCCTGAAATCCATGCATTAGAATAATTTCAGATGGGCGGTTGTATTTCTCAATATAATCTAGTGCATATCGTATTTCTACTAACGAACTCCCTCCAACCGCTAAAAAAACCTTACCTTTAAAATAGGACACCTGTTCAAGTAATTTGGAATTTATCAGGTCAGATGAATGAACTTTTATGCCGTCCAGATTATGTCTTCTTGCAATCTCCAGGGCATCTAAACCAAATACATCAGCATATACCTCAACACCCATTTTTTTTGCCTCTACTAACAACCAATCCCATGTTTCCGACTTAAATTCCTGCTTCCGGAAATGATCGAATCTTGGATGAGTACGTGTTAGCAATTCTTGTGCGGAATATATCTGAAATTTGATTGAGTTGGCGCCAGAACCAACTGCGGCTTTTGCCAACTTAATTGCAAGATCTGGATCCCCCTGGTGTGCATTTGCAATTTCTGCAATTATATTAACTGATTTATTCATTTTATTAACCATATGTCTTGAATTCGCACATTAAGTGCAATTATTTCTAAGCCGTTAATAAATCAACTGCTTTTCCTAAAAATAACTCAACAGGCTGTTTACCACCTCGTGTTTTTCGAGGTCTAGTGTTGAGTCGCCTCATGACAAATTCAATCTGTGAATTTGTCACCTTATTAAAGTCAGCACCCTTCGGGAAGTACTGTCTAATCAATCCATTGGTATTTTCATTAATACCGCGCTCCCAAGATGAATATGGATGAGCAAAATATATATCCGTGCCTAATGCTTTTGCCATGCGTTCATGTTCAGCAAATTCTAAACCATTATCGTAGGTAATAGTGTGGATCTTGCTTGACATTGGTTTTAGCACTTCAATGGCCTTGTCTGCCAGCTTGGTGGCATTTTTGCCATTAAGCTTAACAATGACAGTATAAAGTGATTTGCAATCAACTAATGTATAGATAGCGCTCTTCTTGTTTTTGCCAATAATCGTATCACCTTCCCAGTCGCCGATACGTGATCTGGAGTCGACAATAGTTGGTCGCTGCTCGATGCTTACTGTATTCTTTATTCGCCCTCTGCGTTCATAGCTACCGTAGCGTTTACGATGACTTTTATGCAAGTGTCTAAGATGTTTGTAAAGCGTTCCACCAGCACGCTTATCTTGTAGCAACATCCTGTAAATAGTTTCATGATGTAGTTTGGTTTTGCCCTGTGTCACCAAATAATCACAAACCTGTTCAGGACTGAGCTCTTGTTTAATCAGTTTAACAATATCTTGTTTGAGCTCATCGGTTAGTTTAATATGCTTCTTAGCGCCAAGCCTATGTGCTGTGGCTTGATCATTAGCTTGTTTAGGTCGATAGCCTCGTTTACCAGTATTACGCCTAATCTCACGAGAGATGGTTGCTGGACTTCTATTTAATAGATTGGCAATGCCAATCTGCTTCATATGAAGTTGTAAACAAGCTTTTATCTGGTATCGTTCATCGTTAGTCAGTTGTTGATAATGCATTGCAATTTCCTGTGGTAAGAAAATAGCAAAGTTTATTACAACTGGCTATTTAATTAAAATTGCACTTGTTATGCGAATTCAAGTCTGATATTCAATTCTTTTAAAAGACAAAAGTATAATCTAATTATGCAAATTTATCATACAGCATTTTATGTATATCATTTTCAAGTTCTTTATGTGATAAGCAAAGTCTTGCCTTACCAGACTGAATGATCTCATCAAAATACTCCTGCCCCATCTGATGGATAAAAATAGTATAAACATTAAACAACATAGCCTCATATACGCATGATGAGAAATTGGTTAAATGAAGGTCCATATTTACCATTAAAGCCGGAAGAGGTTCTAAAGATGCCTCCAATATAAAAATATTGTTTGAATTGCGATACATTTGTTGTAAATCTAACTCCTCCTGTGATCCCGATTGACGCGGATGTAGTCTGAACCACCAATTAACCCTCTCGGGAAACTTCTTAATCATCTTTTCAATCATTTCAGAATGAATAGAAACAGAGGGCTGCATTGTATACAATATATTAAAACTTCCCGCTGCAAGTCGACAAAGATTTGACATGCCGCTATACTTAATTCTTTCTTCTTTCCACAATTCAGGCCATCTGTACCCTCTAATTTGGGTCTTATGATGCTTAGTTGTAAATACCCATTCGTCAATTGCTTTTGCAGATTCTTTATCCCAACATAAAAAAATGTCGGGCAACATTTCATAACCCTCCAAAGGTAAATGAGTCCATTGACCAAACGCTGGGTTGTTTCTTGATTGACCCCCGTGTTGTGCACAATATGTTGTTATATTTAATTGACTTGCTGCGGCATTAATTGACAGGCCAACAGGATCATAATAAGTTGCTTGATAAATAGTTGAGACACCTAACTTATCAAACAACTTGGTGAAATATTTTGTTAGAAGTTTCAAATATATTAAATATTGACTTATTTCTATTGATGTGATTTTAAAACCTGGAAATGCCTTACTTAAATATCTATTGATACAGCCAATTGATGATTCAATATGCTTATTTTTTCTTTTCAATCTAGTTAGAAAAAAACAATACACTTTAAGTATAAACAAGCACCCTTGTATTCTTCCTGTGTTCTTATTATTACATGTGATAATGCCAGTTGCAAGATTTAACTCCAAATAGGTTTCTCCTGATCGAATACAATCAAGCTTATACCCTTCAAGGACGCGATCATAAATTTGACCTTCTATTGTTATCTTGTAGTTGTTATGAGTAACAAAAAGAATTTTAGATTTTTTAGACTTTAGCCATAATGATTCAACACTCTTTAAGGCTTCTAGCAACTCTTTATTAAAATACGCCTTTCTGGATTTACTATTTTGACAGCGCCTCTTTATCAATCCAAAAGCCAAGCGAATTCTTATAGCTGGCCAATAATTCAAACCATTTATTAAGAAGTCACTACAAACCTTGGTAGCCTCTAGAGCGACCAGCTCATCAAGTATTTTTTTATTAGTAATCAAACCTAATCTTATTTAAAAAAAGTGTAGGCTAACACCGATAAGTTAGGCATATCTATTCTGGCAGTTTTTCCAACAATATCCATCAAGTTATTTGCGGGTATGCCATGCATAGGTCGTAACGCAACAAGGTCAGATTCCTTAATTATTTGTCCTTTTTTTATATCACAAGATGGATAAAGTGCGCGTCTAAAGCTGGTAATGTGCTTACTATCAATTTCAGATCGCATTGGCCTCTTGCAACCATCTCCTAAAAAATTTATAATGGACTTAGCATTAATCTGTAGTTCTTTTAATTCATCTGGTACAAAAGAGACTTTATGATCTCTAAAACCCCTACCCTTTCGATCATCAGTAAAATGCACCTCTATTATTTTAGCGCCTAATGCTATTGCAAACTGCACAGCCTTTGTACCTTCTGTATGATCTGAATAACCAATAGTATAAGGGAAGACTTTTTGTAATGTACGTATAACATTTAGATTGGCATCCTCATCTGGAATCGGGTACATACTTGTACATTGCAATATCGAAATCATTTTTGTAGACAGATACATTTTGTCTAACGAGCAAATAAATTCAATTGTATTAGATATATCTTCCATGGTTGCAAGCCCTGTCGAAAGTACGATTGGTTTCTTTTTGGCTACAATTGCCTTTATCAAAGGGTAAGCCGTAAGGTCTCCTGAGCCAATCTTGTAGAACGACATATACGGATCCAATAATTCTATCTGTCGCTCATTCCAAATGGATGCATTAAAATCTACGCCTAAACCAATGCACTCTTTTGCTAGCTCAATATATTCCATATCACTAAAAGAAAAGCGATTGAAGTGGCTAACTCTATCTGGATCTTCTTTAATATTGACAAGTGTATCACCAGAATACACTTGAAACTTCACTGAATCTGCGCCGGAATCAATTGCTAAATGCATTAACTCACGCGCCTTACTAAAATCACCTTCATGATTTCCACCAATCTCAGCAATTATAAATAAATCATTATTTTTAAACATACATCACTCCTAGAAACAAACAAATAAATAATTAATTAATAACACCCATAAAATCACTCACTAAGAGTGGATTGTTCAAATCCTCGCTAAAAATATTATCTTAATTTCCAATACCGAAAAAATCAACCTCTACTTCATAATCAGCCTTCACATCTGCAAATACATCACCAAAAAAATATTATATGTTGTATGCTTTATTTTTCTAATTTATATCTAATTAGGTCGACCATATTTTGCAAATCATATTCATTTATCTTTTCATCCATATCATTAAAATAACTTTGAAGCGCATCCAATCTTAACTCTCCATCTCCTTCTTTCATCCATCTGAGTATAGATGAATTAATTTTTGGATGATAATGACCTGTGTCTTTATAATTTGATATATTATCAACAAAAGGGCGGTTGTCATATCCAAATACATGGACATTACTGTAACTTTTTAATAAATTTAATACAGACTCAATTCTATACTTATAAATCAAATATTCGGATGGATCATACTTCTTCCATAAAACATGTTTAATTCTGCTATATGGAGGAAAAAATAAATAAAAGTTTACATTTGGATTCTCAACAACGTGGTTCAAAAGGTAGTTCTTAATAATTTTTTTATCGTTATTTTTTATTTTCATAACTCTATTTTCATTAACTGAAATAGCATTATTTTTAACTGTAGATACGATTTTATAGAGCTCATTTTTTATCAAGGGATCGCCAGAGTACTCTATCCAATTACCTATACCTCCAAAACGTCTTTTATTAACAGGATCAGAATACCATTCGTTCACTCTTTTTATATCATTAACAACAAATGGGCATTTATTATGAAAAATTAAATTATTACAAAACAAATATCCTGCTTTATTGAAACCCATATAAAATTTTATATTATTCAATAAAGATTCATCATATAAGTATTCAGGAAATAAAATATCCTGTCTATACTTCCCAAAGTCACCAAAAACATCAAGAGTCATAATTACATTTTTTATATCTTTCTTATTGAGGGCATATTTTAAAACTTTGCTTCTCTCTAATATAAGCCCTCCACCAATTGAAATATTGACAAAATTACCTCCAAAGACCGATGATGCCTCCTCTGCAGAGGTATTCTGCGTCATACTTGTTCCAAGAATAATTGAATCGAATTCATGTGTATTTATAATTCCAGCAGCCTGATTTCTCATATCTTTAAAATAATACTTCTCATGCATCCATGGCTTATGAAACACCATATACGGATCATTAATAAAACCTAAAGCAATATCTACAAAAAATATTAAAGTAAAATATATTGTGGCTCTAGTTAAATATGTTTTATACATTTTTTACTAAAAATTAAAATATAAGAATTCTTTTGCATATCCAAAACTCATATATATTAAAGAAAAATATGCGAAAAATGCCAATAGCAAACTATCAAGCTTAGAGCTTTTCCAAATAATATTGCGCTGATCTTTTAAGCCAATACAATACTTCTCTACACCTAATGCAGGTTTGAAACTAAGCATCCATTCCAGTGTGTTTGGAAGTTTCCATACAATAAAAAGAAGAAGAATTATTTTTACAATTCCAACTGCTGATCCGAAGGAACCTAAACCCGCAGCAACTATTGGGAATTCTGGAAATATCAACAACATGCTTTTCTCAATACCTATAAGCTGTTGAGGCAAAGAAACCCCATTTAACATCAACATACCTTCGTATACTCTAATGGCGCCATCCACTGTTTCCGCGCGAAATACAACCCAAGCAACACTTATACTGAGAAAAGTGATAAGCCACCCCATAAATAGTCCAAAAGCAGATTTGCTATTGTTGGGTGTCGTAAAAAATTGACTCTTTAACAAGTTCCATCCATGATTAGTTACTATATAGAAACCATGCAACCCTCCCCATATTATAAACGTCCAGCCAGCCCCATGCCAAAATCCCCCCAATAACATTGTAATCATTACATTTAAATACCTGCGCAAAGGTCCTTTACGATTTCCACCAATTTGAATATAAACATAATCACGTAAAAATCTTGAGAGGGTAATGTGCCATCTACGCCAGAACTCTATTATATTTACAGACTTATATGGTGAAAAGAAATTAATTGGCAACATTATTCCAAACATTCTAGCCAATCCTATGGCCATATCAGAATAACCGGAAAAATCAAAATATAATTGCAATGAGTAAGCTAGCACCCCTCCCCACGCCTCAAAAAAGGTCAACTGCCCCCCAACTTCTGCAGCTGTAAAAACAGAATTTGCATTATCTGCAACACTATCTGCCAATACTACTTTTTTAAATAGACCAATAAGAAATATTGTTAAACCAATTGTTAGATTTTGTATTTTAAATTTATACAGCCTATTTTTTAAAAATTGAGGCATCATCTCTTTATGATGCACAATTGGACCCGCAATCAGCTGAGGAAAAAATGTTACGAATAAACAATAATGAAGAAAATTTGATTCTTTAATCTCTCCACGATAGGTGTCAACTATATAAGTAATCTGCTGAAATGTAAAAAATGAAATAGCAAGAGGTAAAATGATATCTTCAAATACAACATCCCCGCTCATTAAAATGTTAATATTTTCCACGAAAAAATTTGCATACTTAAAATAAGCCAACAATGCAAGATTACATATAACGCCTAAAATTAGAACTATCTTTCTTGAACGACCCTGTAATGAAAGCCCAATGCCATAATTAAATAATATTGATATTATAATAAGACTAACATATGCAGGATTCCACCAAGCGTAAAAAAATAAAGATGCACTAACCAGCCAACTGATAGCTATCTGATGATGGTTACGAGCACCAATCATATAAAAACCAACAAGAGTAATAGGTAAAAATAAAAGTATAAAAATATAGGAGTTAAATAACATAATTATTTATAAATTCTAGCTATTATTATGAAAAAAGGAAACTTGTGAATATTTTTATTTACCATGCTTAAGTGCAGTTGATAATCTTAAGGCAATCGTCAGAAAAGTTTGACTAAGGGCAGGGGCGCAATTAACCTCACAATCGCACTTGCTTTGATGTCACTCACAGCTAACTAATACCTCGAAAGGACATTTGACTCAGAACCCACGAAGCATTGATAGCCTATTTTGGTTGCATGATTCACCAATACCGAATCCTCATAATTCTGCGAAGTGGCAACAAAATTTTCAAACTACTAAAACCATAATTCTCAATACTTCTTAACAAATAACTAATAATTGTGGTATCAGCTAAAGACAACATAGACTTCCCGGGTAATCTTATAGAGTTCATTCTTGCCTGAATGATGATGGTAGCCTTATTGGTATCAAAATAAGCGGTTGGTTTAACCTTGAAACGCAAAACTTTCTCCGGATATTTTCTCGAAAAAATACCTTTGTAGGTGTTACATATTCCAGCACCCTCCTGGATTTTATATTTAGCATCTCTTTAGCCTTTTTTACTGTCATATCGGTAAGTTTTCAAATCAACTTAAATTAATAAAGTAATTTTCTAGATAATAGTCGAGTACAATATTCATCGATTACATCATGTTTACCCATTCCACCATATACAATCTCATTAATTATTTCAGATTTTCCTGGGTTAAAATTATTATGCAACTGCCCGGAAATCAAACCTTGTAGTATGTCTAACATCTCTTTGATATCATTGGCAATATGACAGCTAAAATATGACTCAAAAAGTGTAGAATTATTGTGCATAAATGTTGGAACTATCAGAGGCTTATCCTGCAAAATGGCTTCAATCCCAATACTGGATCCATAATTAATCACACAATCACACCATTCAATTAACCTTGGAGAGTGCACCTCCGATCCAACAAAATCTACATTACATAATTCTTCTAATTGATCCTTGTAGTCAAGTATATGCTCTGACTTCCCCTCTCTAGTTGATTGTTTAATAACTAAATGTACATTATCTATTTTAGAAATACTGATTAACGACTCCCATATAGATTGGATGTTCACATTGTAGTCATATTGATGATCCATAAATACAACCTTAAACACACCAACCTTCACATTCATCATATTGACGCTAGGGCATATTTCTAGATTTATTTTCTGCCATTCAGGACAAAACCTAACACTACCCCATGCTTGCGTCCTAATTGGATCATAGCCTAGCTTAACACATATGTCGCGTCGCGTTTTCCCTTGAAAAACATAATAATCAAACATATTTCTCTGGTCTGGTTCATCTAGGTAAATACCGCGAAGTGAAGCAGAAACATAACCACTATTAACATCTGGATGATCATATATATTACATCCATGAGGAAGGCTATATGTAGTACAACCAATTGTTTTTGCAGCCCTAAATAACCTTTCAACACCAAAACCATTAGATGATGGTGTACTCCATTCAAATACAACGGAATGAATGTTATGGGCTTTTAAAAAACCAACCTCATGGGTACAGTTTAAGAAATACCTCCTTCTTATCTTGCCTATAATTGTATCGTATTTAGTTACTTTTGCAATTAAACGGGTTAGAATATTTTTTTTATTCTTGAGAACGGTGCATTCATCTCTTTTTAATTTATGTATGTTTGTTAGTCCATTATCTTGCAAATAGCAAATTCTATAGTCTGAACTATAATCAACCGTTGAACAAAACATTATATGTGGCTCTTGATCTAATTTGAGCAATCCATATATTATAGGTGTCAAATGATCAATATCATTATATGATTTTATAATAAATAAAATAGACATAATTTTTTTTGAAATAATTTAAATTTGATTGCTTTTTATTTTTATGATATAAGGAAAAAAATGTGTTATATTACAGGCGCTATAGCTTTCTGACTTCCTTCATGTAGCCATACTGCACTCATCTAATGATGAGCGCAATTTTTCTATCCACCAAACAATATTTTTTCTACCCGATTCAAATCACTCTCCGTATCTACCGCATAACTTTCAAAGTCTGTAGGCACCATAAGCACTTTATTGCCATGCTCGAGTACACGCATCATGTCTATAGATTCAACAACCTCCAAAGGAGTAGGCTTCATTTTAGTATACTTAAGTAAAAAGTCTCGGCGAAATGGAATGATACAAACCTGCTTATGCATTGGAATAGTATTTCCTTTGCCCTTTGTTGGAATGGGCTCTCTAGAGAAATAAAGCGCATTTCCTTGCAAGTCACAAACCACTTTAATACAATTGCGATCTTCAAACTCCTCTCTAGATTTAATTTTTCCTAATAGATTTGTAATATGAATTAACGGGTTTTCTATCATCGGTTGCACGGCCTCAGTAATCATGTCTGGATGTGTCATAGGCTCATCACCCTGAACCATAACAATGATGTCATACTGGACATCATCATCTTTTTCAAGATAGCCTAGCGCTTCTGCACAGCGATCTGAGGCGCGCTCATGTTGATTACTTGTCATCACAGCCTGCCCGCCAATGGATTCAATATAATCATAAATAACTTGATCACATGTTGCGACAACTGTTTTTGTTAATAATGAACACCCTCTTACCCTTTCATAAACATGGCCAATCATTGGCTTTCCATGTATCTTAGCCATTGGCTTTCCTGGAAAGCGACTACTGCCCATTCTGGCAGGTATTAGTGCAACAACGTTCATTTATTCTCCTATATTATTAATAACTTACTGCAATACAATATAAATCTGGACATGCTAATTCGCCCTATACATGTATCTCTTTTAATTTCGGACATTCTGTACCATGAACTAAAAACACCGAATCAATAGAATAAGCAATAAAACGATACCCTTCATTCAATCGTTGCTTTAACTCTACAGGTAAAGGTGAGACAATATGCACCCCACATGGAATATTAACTTCACTAGCAATATTTCGAATTTTTTTCATCGTTTCTATAAAAACAGGATTGTCAAATTGAGCAGTCAATCCCATTGATGCTGAAAGGTCATAAGGCCCAATTAATAACCCATCCAAACCATCAACTTTGACAATTTCTTCAAGCTCATTCACTGCATTCACATGTTCAATCATTGCAATTAATAATGGTGCGTGCGCCTCTTCTTTATATTGATCAAAATACTTGCCAAATAGATTTGAACGGGAAAATCCCACGCCACGCTTACCGACAGGTGGCCAGCAACAAGCGTCTCTCACACTCTGAAGCTGATTTGCACTCTCAATCATAGGGATAATCACCCCTCCAGCGCCAGCATCAAGTGCCTGCTTGCAATCCTTTGAATTTCCATGCGCGAGCCGAGCAAGCGGTAACGTGCCGCCAAGCTCTAGTGCGCGAAACAAATCTGGCAATTGATGAAGAGAGATGGCACCATGCTCCATGTCTATGGCCACCCAATCATATCCAGATTGCCCCATAATTTCAGCAATAGAGGAGTGAGGGATCTGCATCCAACTACCAATGCTATAACCACCCTGTTTTAGGTTTGTTCGAATATCACATATTGCCTGTAATCTATTCATAGAAAATTTTTCACTATTTTACAATTTAGCTTCTGCTGCAACTCTTTATTTAAACTTGTGCACCTTAAAATAAAGGCAACTTGATTACCCTTTGCAGCCTCATAATCACTTACAGAATCACCAACCATAATTGCCTTCTGTGAATCAATATTATATCTTTTTAATAAAATTTTTATCGCCTTAATCTTGTTAGTTGGAGAACCAACAACTTGCTTAAAGTACTTTAGTATATCTAATTGAAAAAGGATATCATCAATCTCCCGCTGCGGAGTTGCCGTTATCAGAAAGAACTGCTGTTTTTTATGATTATTTTGCAAATAATCCAATACTCCAGCTACCCATGGTGAGTCAACCACCCTTTGTTTTACCAATTGTGAAAAGCTTTCTGCATATTTAGTAATTAACTGCTTTGATAATGGCTGCTCAGCCCAATCGAGATAGATTGGCAACTTGTCAAAACGGGAAATGCCTCCATTCTCTTCGTGATGAGTTCTGACTTTTTTTGCTATATCTTTACCAAAAGGTATAAATAGTTGCTCAAATGCGTCTGATTTCACTTCAACTGACTCTTTAATTACTCCATCAAAATCCCAGAAGACTGTTTTTGCTTTTGTAATCAGATTAAGTGTCACGAATCGCTCTGACTCAACTCATTAATCAACTGCAACAACCCTTGTCCTAAATCAACATGCATTGGCGGGATGTATTTTCTACCTAATTTTGGCTGATAAGCGTAAGGCGTTCTCACATAGTGCCCTGCATATTTATCCTCAATAAATTCTACTGAATCTGCAGATAACTCCAATATTTCTGCTAACATTTTAAGCATATCAATCACCCGCATTGGCTCTTGCCCTGTTAGCACTATACTTTCATTGACAAATTCATCATTCAAAGCATCTATACTAGCACGAGCTGCGTCTTCTACATGGATATACTCACGCATTGCATCTACATCACCCTGGTAACTGACCGTACCATGATCTAGTGCCGACTTAACAACCCGATAGAGACCATTCGTTTCATCTGCTCTTGGACCATAGAGTGAGCCGTAACGTAGAATCGTGTAATCTAATCCATAAATTCTTTGATACTCTTCTACATAGGCCTCTGAGGCTTGTTTACTGCAGCGATAAAACCCACCTTCTCGACTATGGACATAGACCGTGCTGGCATAAATAAAGCGTTTTACCCCATGTGCATGGCAAGCTTCCATCACATTTAGGTTGCCTAAGATATTAATATTGACCGTCTTCAGTGGTTGTTCTAATGCTTGATTTAAGTCGGCTAATGCTGCAAAATTATAGACCACCTCTGATCCTGAAATGGTATCGTTGAGTTTTTCTGCATCCAGCACATTGCCAATAACCATCTGTTGATCTTTTCGTAGCCATGATGATGGCGTTAAATCATAGATAGTAACTTGATAGCCTTCATAACTCAGGTGATCTGCAACGTGGGAACCAATAAAGCCACTGCCACCAACAACAACTGCTTTCTTTATCATAGCCCCTCTCTCTGTACAGCATATTCCTCTTCTGGAACCATGCCTTCTAATGACTGGTCTGTAAGAAAGCGTACCGCCTCTTCAGTGGCTTCGATCTCCATCCGAGTGCGACAGTCAATAGACATAGAGCCCATGTGTGCAGTGAGGATGCAGCGCTGAATTTCACGCAATTTTCCAGCATACGGCTCAAAGTCAAACACATCAACCGCTGCACCACTTAGATGCCCTGCCTGCATGACCTCATATAGATCATCTTCATTAATAATACCACCTCGGGCGGTGTTGATAATGATTGCATCCTTTTTCATACTCAGAAGCTGCTCTTTTTTAATCATATTTTTAGTTTGTGCAGTGAGTGGTGTGTGGATGGTAATAATATCTGCCTGTTGGTAGATCGCCTCTTTATCCACCCATTCAATATTGCTATCTTTCTCGATATTATACCAATCCTGATTATACGAGCCCGTGTCATTCAATAGAATATTCACTGAACCGAAGCCTTTTAAGTGCTGTATCACCCCTGTACCAATACGCCCAACTCCAATAATACCGACAATTATCTCTGAAAGTCTTCTCCCAAAAAAACGATGCCATTTACCATTATGCATTTCCATATTAGAGAGCTGTACAGAGCGCAGTAGTGTTAACATTAACCCTACTGTCAACTCTGCCACTGCAGGTGCTGGTGCATCTGGCGTGTAGGAGACAATAATCCCCCGCTTTTCCGCCTCTAATAGATCAACACTATCTAGGCCAATTCCTACTCGTGAAATCATTTTGAGATTGGTTGCAGCGTCCATCACTTTTTTTGTAATTGACTCTGTGCCAGCGATGATGACATCAAAATCTGAGACCATCTCTACCAACTCATCTTCAGTTAATTTTTTATTTAATGGATTGATTAAATATTTAATATTGGCACTCTCAAGTAATCTAATCGGAAGGCAATTCTTATCTGCAAATGGCACTGTAGTAATTAGAACTTTAAACATAAATAACTCCTATAATAAAAATTAACCCTTTTACTGAAAAAAAATTTATTCTTGCAACCTATTAATGGGATAAACCATCTTGACAATTGGCCTTGCAGTATACCCTGCAGCAACATCTGAATTTAAGAAGACTTTGCAACCATGAGAAATGGCAATTGTTTCTTTTCTCACGAGCTATACTTTTCATTTGAATCTCTTTATGTCTTAATTATAAGAAAATTCTACTTTTACTGGGTGTTAATTTTTGGGAGGATTACAATACAATCTTACAAAAAGTGTCCTTTGGTTGTTTTTTGACATAACCAGCTTATATATTTTAAACCTTCTCTATAAGGTATAGTTTTCTTTTGAAAGTAGATGATTCTAATTTTACCTTTGAACTTGTAAACTCTTCTGCCGAAAAGGAAGTGGATTCAGAAATTTCTACTACATTGGCGTTCTTTAGGTTTGTTGATAAATTTTCTAAAAGCCACTTCTCATCATTCCCCTTAAGTTTGAAACTTTCTGGAAGTTCATCAAGCCCTGTTTCAAAAAACATTCTTCTCTTTGTTCTTTCCCATATAGTTGCCAGTAGCTCATTGGCATAATCAAGATCATATAACCTAACCCAGTGATGCCATACAGCCAAACATAATACATTATCAAAATCAGGTAGTGTGTTAGCACTCTCAATATCAAGATTGAAGTTATAGAATGAAACGTTATTAATACTATTATTTCTTGCCAATATTTGACCTATCATAGCCCTTTGCTTCTTACCTTCAATTGCAACTACAAAATTTCCTTTTTTGGCTAAATTCATTGAAAAATATCCTTCGGCACTACCAATATCCAAAATCGATGATGGTTTGTCTCCAATTATAGACTGAATTACCTTTAGCCTCTCATGAGACCCTTTTTCTCTTTTCGCTTTAACAGTTTTTTCACCCAGTTCAACCGGATGATACAAAGCTTGCTGAATAGAGAAGAAATACTTTCTTGTTAACAATCTTAAATAGACACTATCTAATAAAGAATATAACAGCTCTTTTTTTCCTTTTTTCATTTTCTCTCCAAATTAGTATTTTTAGTTACATTGCTTCAAGCAATTGGTGTGTATCACTTAACATTTCCACTCTTCGATTAAGAGACTTTTCATTAAATCCGTCTTTATATAAGCAAACATTTAACTTTATAATTACAAGCAGTGTAAAACAAAGATAAATGTTAGATATAACACAAGAATCACTTATATTAGGTATGCTTTTTAAATGCGCAGCTCTTTTTATTAACTCTATTTTTTCCAATTCGTTTATTTTTAAATGCACTATTGCATAGAATAGATCAAAAAAACTAGGTCCGGATGAAGCGTGCTCCCAATCAATAATACGAATATTGCCACTCTTGCTCAAAATTATATTTTTAGACAGGTTGAAGTCACCATGCATTACATCAATAATTTCAATATAGCATTTATTATTTATTAAAGTCAAATCATCTAACTCTGATATATATGATTCAATAAAATTTATAGCTCTCTCATTGTTTAGCTTTAGCTTTATTTGATCCAACTTTTTACAATATTTACCATGTATACTTGACAATGGGGTTTGTTTTCTTTTGCCAAATCTAACAATATTATCATATGAACTCACAATTACATCTAAACTAGCTATCTGCTTATTAGAATAATAAGATGAAATGGGCTTCCCCACAATAAACTCTTCAATTAGATATCTCTCAACAAGATTAAAATAATGTAGCTTGGGCGGAATATTACAACCTCTGCTACTGAGTTTCTTGCGCATCTTAAGTTCTGAAAAAAATCCAATCGTTGTTACGCCAGATAATAACTGCCTTATAACAAATTTATCTTTAGCAATGAATATTATTTGATTTTTTCTTAAAATGATTTCATTATACGGTTTATTATTTGAAACAACAAATACATTAAAATAAACTCCATATAAAAAAGGAGACACTTTAAGTGTGTACTTGCCCTTTTTAAGAGAAAATTCAAACAATCTATCTTGAGGACGAGGTGAGTAGACCACTCTATACTTCACTCCATGGGTAGAAAGCTCATGTTTTGACTTGATCAACATGAAAATATTCTTTATTTTTTTAATTGTAGCGAACACCATCTTTTTTTATCTTATTTTTCACCATTTTCTTTTTTCTGTACTTCCACAGTAGTTGATAAAAAATATCTACATATTTATTTTTTTGAAACTCTTTTTCAGGTGTAACCCCCCATTTTGAAGAAAAATATTCCTTGCCTTCTTTGTTAAATAGCACCTTCCTGCTTTTAAAATTGTCATCATCATAACTAACAGGAAGGTGCCTTACAAACGCATCTTTTGTTACATATGATGAAATATTAGCCTTAAAACACCCAAAAAAGAAATCGTATATCTCATAAGCCCACTTGTAGTTCTCATCGAATGATATACTCTCAAAAACTTTTCTTCGTATCAAGAATGGTGGCTGGGTAATTAAATCCACACCAAGCAAACTAATACTGTGTAAATCCATCCATTCTTTTCTGATTGCTCTTTTAGAAACAAATTTACTATTACGTATCACACCAATATCAAATTTAAAGCCTATATCTCTCCATATTCCATACTCCAAAACAGCACAACCTAGTATATCAATATCATTATTTTTTTCGATCATCTCCATCATTATCTCAATGCTAGAATCTTCGACAATCATGTCATCATCTAAATAAAGTAGGTATTCAGATAGGGTACTATCTGCAATTTTTTTTCGCGCTTCAGATGGCGATATCTGTTCACTTATATGCACAATCTTAACTTTATTATTAACATCAAGTTTTTCAATTTTCACCTTTATATCAGCAAAAATATTAGAAGAAGAAGAGTCCAGTACAAAAATCTCATCTGGTATTGTAGAGCCTGCAAGAATCGAACTTATACAATCATATATTTTTTCTGGTCGGTTAGAACATGGAATTCCAACTGTTAGATTTATACTCGCCATACTCTTTGTCATCATTTTAAGAAATAACTTCGAGGTTGCTTTTTAACTGCACTCGCAATATCACTCCCTATTGAATTATATTTCCATCGTTCGTACATAGAAGCGAAATATAGCGCTGTTTTCTCCCTGTCTTTATAATATTTACTTTGCAAGTTATAATCAAACAAACAATTTTCATTAAAATTATCAAATTCTACCAATTTATTTTCAAATTCAGACAGGTAACTTAATACTCCTCCACAATATTTATCGATTAACTCTTGTTCTAGAGGGTTAAATACATCTCTAATATCAGCAAGCTTGGGATTTACTCCAGACTGCAAACCAAACATAGAATTACCCCTCCAGTCAACTCCTGCCACTGTCGGATTGACTAATGAATCGTTAAATTTCATGCCTATTTTTTTCGTTATTTTTTCCATAATCATCTTAGGGTTTCTAATCAGGTCTTCATGGCGATAAATTATATATCTATCACCCAAGCGCTTTTTTAAAATAACTGAACGCGTCACTGTTATCATCCAATTGACAAGCATAGATTCAAAATACCTTCCAAAATAATGTTTTAACATCCAGTCTGGCCAATTAATTTTACTGCCGATTCGCCCACGTCCAATTATTTGCCTGAAAACTTTCTTTTTTTCTGATGCAAGATACCCTCTAACATCTCTAATTGGCTGTATAAAATAACTATCCTCAAACTCAGAAAGGTACAATTCAACATCCGCCATCAAGCCATTTCCAGAATGATAGACCACATATTCCATTGTCCCAGAATGGACCCCATTATCCCAATTCTTAAAAAACATCTCATGCAGTGAGTTGTAAACTTCGTTCACACTTCTATTTTCCCCAATAGATTCCGATAAGTCAGAAAGAAATTTTTTGTGATCAAAGCCCCCGTGAAGATTTAAGCCTGAGGTTTTTGCAAAAAGTTTACCGTCTTTAAAGTGCTTTCCTATTAGGCACTTTTCCTGATCAGAGTTTAATAAAATTTTCTCTAGTATATTTTCTTGAGTATCAGCAGTTGATATTGCTGGATAATTTTGAATATTTAACCTTTGCCCTCTTTTTTCTAGTGTGTAATGTAAAGATTTATCCATAGGTAAAAACAATTCAAAAGGATATGCTGCAACATTCGGATGCCCATCAAACAAACGATTAATAAGCGATCCACCACTACGAACAGACGGCCCTATAAAAATATTTTTCATTCTATATTTTCCCTAATAAAAGCAATATCAAGATATTTAGTACCAACATCATCAGACCTGGATATGTCAAGAATATCATACGCCCTAAAATTGTTATTCCTCATAAAGTCAATTAAATCTTCAAAGAAATAACTTTCTTCAAATCTTTTTGCCATAGATGTTTCCGTTATAATGAATTTTGTATCATTAAATAAGTTTACAGAGCCATTTAATACATTCATCTCAAATCCTTCTGTATCTATTTTTATACCGAATGGTCCCGGCAGATTTAGTTCTTTAATCATTACATCAAGCCTGTCACATTTTATTTGAATGTTCTCATATTGCGGGGTTTTAGATTCGGTAATTGATGTCCTTTTTAACATTGATGAACGACCAAGTGATGATTTATCAAAATTAAGTGTTTTGTTTTCTTTTTTATGCCCGCAACCCTTTTGAATAAGAAATACGTTTTTATATTGTTTTTTTATTTTATTAATTGCTTCTTTATTGAAATCAAGCAATGGATCCACTAATACAATATTACAATCTTCGAATGCTTTATATAAAGATGGCGTTCCTTGATTTACTCCTACATCAATAATCGTATTTATTGATCCCAAATTTTGCAATCCTTTTATTGAAAAATCATGGTTGTGGGGGGGGGTAACTATTTTTTCAATTTTATATCCAAGCCTTTCTAATGTATTTCGAATGATCTTTTTCATATTTAAGTCCTTATATTTTAAACAAATAATCTACTATCTATCTCTTTAATAAATTTATTATTGATTTTATATCCTGTGCTAACTTTGTTAATAGATTTACAAAACATGTATTCTGAAGCAATCAGTAGTTTTGCAATTTATTATTCATTGATATTTCTCACTTAACTTATTTTTTATTAAAGACTTTAGAATTCTAAACTCTAAAGTCTTTAGCGTGTAATGATATGCGCCTACTATAATCAAGATTAAAGACATTCCAAGTATTAGTCTAATCAAACTAGTCTGGATACCACTATAGTCAAGCAATTCACCGACAGCTATAAACACCAAAAGCATTAAAATAATATTTTTAAAAAAGACTATAGCGACACCCATCAGTCTAATTGATAAATATCTCATAGAATTTATTAATAATGATAAAAATAAAATAAAAGTAGTAAACAAATACCCTATTGCAACACCCTTAATGCCCCACTGAAGACCTATAACAAATGCACTTATAGTTAAAACTGCATTGAAAAATATTATTTTGAAAATTAATTTAGCATGCCCCAGTGCTTTTAAAGTATGAGACCCAATAGAGCCCAAGCCAAAAAATAAAGCTAATAACAAGAACACAGGTAACAAAGGTGCAACAGAACCCCATTGCCCACCCAAAAGGGCATAAACTATTTCTTCAGAAAACATAAATCCAATCAAAAAAATAACGCTGTATATGGATAACATAACCTGTAGAGTAGATGCAAATACCTCTGACAGTTTTTTCTTGTCATTCTGTATTTTTGAGATAGAAGGGTAAAATACTTTAATAACAATGCCGTTAATAGACTTAATTATTTGAACTGTAAATTGATAGCCTTTTGAGTATATACCCAATGACTCTGCACCAATGTACTTTCCAATTAAAAACAAGTCACCGTTCTTTGTAAAATAATTAACAAATTTTGATAAACTTAAATAGCCACTAAAGTGGAATATCTCCTTAATATGCCCAACATCAAAAGAAAATATTGGTTTCCACTTTGATAGATACCATATAAATAACGATCCACCTATCACAAATACAATTTGTTGCGCAACTAAACTCCATACTCCATACCCATTTACAGCCATTGTTACACCTATAAAGCCGCTAATAGGTAGTATTAACACTTTTTGATATAATATTTTTCTAAAATCAAGATTACGAATTATAATAGCAGTTGGCACACTCTCCATTGCGGAAAATATAATATTTATTGACAATATAATTACAATAGTTTTAATTATTTCATAACCATATAGATTGGCAATCAGTCCACTTACTGAAATCATAATAGACATAATCACTATACCAAGCAAGTTATTTATCCAAAAAATAGAACTTAAAAAACTATCGCTAATTTTTTCTTCCTTATGACGAATAATCGCATCACTAGTGCCAAAATCTATAAGTAAAGCGCTGATTCCGGTAAAAACAGAGCACATTGCCATTATTCCAAAATCTTTTGGCTCTATCAACCTTGCCAAAATCATGACAATAATTAAAATTGCAATTATTTCAAATATTTTTGATGCAGTGCTAAATCTTAGACCTGCAATAGCATCTAAGTTTAAATTTTTTCTTTCTGGATTCATATAACAATACTTAAAATAATTACATTATTTTATTTAAGACCTGCAACAGCAGACGATGGAGCATCTGAAGCAGATACTTTAATATTCTTTTTTTAGCTGATAAAAAATCCACACCATCCAAGTCCAATCCCAACACGTAATATCATGCTAATTATTACTGACCTTGCAGCACCTTGTCATAAATTTTTTCAGTTCCGGTAACAATAATATCAAAGTCAGAAGCTAAATCTAACAACATACTCTCAGTTGGTCTTTTGTTAAGTAGATTTATAAGTGCTTGGTATTGAATTAACATGCATAAAAAAAAATTCAACCTCTCCATTTACAAAATCACCCGGAAATTTTTTTCCCTCTGTAAACCTTTTAACAATAGGGCGCTTCCGTTTTCCAATTACAATCTTAAAAACATTGATCGTATTATTAAGTCTACTATATGACATGCTAAGCCTTTTTTTAGGTGGTTTTGGAGAATTTCTTTCAATCACAACACTTTTATTTTCAGGATATTTACACTCTGGAAATAAAGATGAAATATGCCCATCTTCACCTATACTAATCAAAACTACATCAAATTTATCAACTTTATCCAATACTTTTTCATATTCCTTTTGTGCGATAACTAGGCCTAATTCCGCCTGAATAAAGTGAATATTTTCTTCAGGAATTGGGCTACAATTTAACCATATTTTATTAACAACCCTATCATTTCTATCTTCATGATCTTTGGGCACAAAACGCTCATCACTTATATAAACATGCCATTTATTCCAGTTTGAGTCAGCTGCAGATAATATTTTATACAAACCGAGAGCGCTTTTACCACCAGTTAAAACTATACTAAAGCAACCTTTTTCAATAATTGATTTTTTTGCAATTTTTAATATTTCTTGTGCTAATGCTTTTGAAAGTGAACCTTCATCATTAAAAACAAGCCAATTGTCATTTAAATTTTTCATTAATGACAGCAATTACAATAGTTTTGATATTTTCTCATTTTTCCAATACCAGGATTAAAGGTGTTAGTTGGATCAAGTTCCTTGTAAAAATTTTGTAAACTTTTGTCTGCTTCATATAAATGCCCTACATTGTGCTCAGCAGGGTATTTAGCACCCTTATTATCTAACATAGTCAACATTAATTTTTTCATCTTATTTTTATCGACACCCTTCTTAAAAATATAATTTTGATGAAAAACATTGCATAAAAAATGTCCATAATAAAGTGCGTGTACAAGATTATCACTAATTTCTTTAGGTAGTGACTCAACCCAATCATCATCATTACGGCGTAATGCGATATCTAGTGATAAAATACCTTCTACTTTGCTCTTATGAATTACTTGATATCGACCAGCTGCTGCTCCGGCCGCAAAGCGATGTAATAAAGCTTTATCACTTTCTTCATCGCTACAAGCAAAGAAGCTGCTGTTGCATTCCTTAGACCATTTCCCACTCAAATAATTCTGTGCTTCAACAATACCCTTATCGCTCATCTTTAAAATTAAGTGATGCTCATATTTGTCGCTAAATTCAAGCATACGATAAGGCAGATGTTGTGGAAATAACTTACTCAAATAAAATAATATTCCCTCTGGTAAAGTCTCAGAAAATAAAGGTATTTTTTTAAAAAAAGCCTCAATCTTTGCTTTAATAGCGAAAAATTTTGGAATATTTTTTGTACCTAGGTAATTAATCAATAAAAAAGTATCTTTGCCATAAGTCTCAGTTATTTTAAAAATATCACGGTGTAAATATTCCGCCATCTCTGGCAGATATTCAAAATTAGTAAGAATATCTTTACGTAATTGAGATAATTTTTCCGGACTATTGGTTCCAAGATAAAAAACTTTTTCTCTCTTTGGTGTGGCAAAGGTATCAGTGCGCACCGCAAATACGGCAATCTTTCCCGCACATCCACTAGCCTCAAATAGTCGTCGATTATCAGCATTATAACGTGCTGGAATATCTGATCCTATATCACGCACTCGATCAATATATTCGTGATCAGAGGCCATACCAGAATTGTGCTGAATATTGGTCGGATTAATATTGCCTGATTGAATATTACTAAGAATTTCTTCAGGTGTTTTGCCTAACCCGTTAATACCAAGATGATTGACAAGATGCAACTTGCCATCTTTATCAACTTGCGCATAAAGAGCAAATTCTGTATAGGCAGGACCGCGTTTAACCAGAGCACCTCCTGAATTATTAGCTATACCTCCAATGACAGTTGCGCCAATCTGAGATGAGCCAATTACCGAATGAGGACAACGATCAACCTTTATCAGTATTTCTTCTAGATTGTGTAAGCTTGCACCAGACAGGCTGATCGCTTGTCTGCCATCATTAATTAAGTATATCTGGTCAATATTGAGTGTATTAATAATAACCACATCTCTATCATACTCATTGCCACTTGGGGAGGAGCCTTCCGTTAATCCTGTTTTTGCTGCTTGCATAATAATAATGCAATTATATTTAACACATGTCTTAATTAGCCTCCATTGCTCTAAAATGGTATTAGGAAATACAACTGCAAATGCGGCGCCATTTCCAGATCGAAATCCACTGCGATAATAAGCTGTTTTTGTTGACTTTATTAATACCCTCTTGGCGCCAACAATGTCATTAAACTGGCGAATCAGCTCATCCTGTGTCATATTTGTATGTTTATCCACTATAATTCTATTCGCACTCTACAACATTAAAACTTTGGTATGAAATAACATTCATGGTGCAACATTCATCAATTTTTCAAAGAATCCACATACCAATCCATTGCTTCATTCATGCCTTCAGATATCATGTATTTTGGCTGGTAATCTAATAATGTTTGTGCCTTGTCTATATTAGCCTGGGAGTGTCTAACATCCCCCGCTCTAAAGTCTCTATAAATTGGCTCTTTTTTTACCAACCCTTGTGTTCTCTGGATTAACCTTTCTTCAATCAAGTGATAAAGTTTGTTTAGATTTGTTCTATCGTTAAGAGCAACGTTATAGACTTGGTCAGTGGCTTCATCATTATCGGTGGTAGCTGCGAGAAGGTTCATCTGTACCGTATTGTCAATATAACAAAAATCTCTACTGGTTTCACCATCGCCATTTATGTATACGTCATCTTTGTTTAATATGGCTGCTACCCATTTTGGTATAACTGCTGCATAGGCGCCATCAGGGTCTTGTCTTTTTCCAAAGATGTTGAAGTATCTTAATCCTATGGTTTTAAAACCGTAGGTCTTTGCAAATACATTTGCGTAAAGCTCGTTAACAACTTTAGTCACTGCATAAGGACTCAAAGGATTGCCAATCTTATCTTCTACTTTTGGCAGATCTGGATGGTCTCCATAAGTAGAACTTGATGCGGCATAGACAAATCTTTTTACATTTGCATCTTTACTGGCAACTAGCATATTTAAGAAGCCATCAATATTGGCTCTGTTGGTATTAATAGGATCTTCGATTGATCTAGGAACTGAGCCTAGTGCTGCTTGATGTAAAACGTAATTAACGCCATCACATGCCTGTTTACAGTCTTCTATCTCCCTTATATCACCATTGATAAAGGTAAAGTTATCGCTTAATTCTTTACCAGTAGCGTTGTTAGCATCTTGGATCGCCTGATCAATATTATGTTGATGACCGGTATCAAAGTTATCCAGACCCACTACCTTTTGATTAAGGATTAGTAACTTCTCTAATAGGTTCGAACCAATAAAACCAGCAACCCCTGTCACTAGCCAGGTGCTTTGATTATCTTTTAAGTGTTCTTGTAATTGTTCATATTTAGTCATTTATAATCTCCCATCTACTTCATTAGCATCTAGCAAGTACTTAATATCATAAAGTACATGGTTGTCCTTGCCAAAGGCTTTTATTTGTTCTAATGATAACGCTTTAAATTCATCATGTGCAACTGCCAATAGTATTGCATCATATTTACCTTCTGTCAGTTGATCGATTGGCTTAATGTCATATTCATGCACCGCCTCATCTTTATCAACCCATGGATCATACACATCAACATTGCAATTAAACCCCTCAAACTCTTCAACCAGATCCACCACACGAGTGTTACGAAGATCAGGGCAGTTCTCTTTGAACGTTAGACCCATGATTAATACATTTGAATCCACCACGTGAATGCGCTTCTTAGTCATAAGCTTTGCTACTTGATCTGCAACGTATGACCCCATATTGTCATTTAATCTACGACCTGCAAGAATCATCTCTGGATTATAACCAACCTCTATTGCTTTATGGGTTAGGTAGTATGGATCAACACCAATACAGTGCCCTCCTACTAAACCTGGTCTGAATGGCAAAAAGTTCCATTTGGTACCTGCTGCTTTTAATACGGATTCTGTATCAATATCTAGTTTATTAAAGATAAGTGCAAGCTCATTAATAAGAGCAATGTTTACATCCCTTTGAGTGTTTTCAATAACCTTGGCGGCTTCAGCCACTTTGATACTGCTAGCTTTATGTGTGCCAGCAATAATAATCTCTTGGTATAACTCGTCAACTTCAGTAGCAATCTCAGGGGTTGATCCTGCTGTTACTTTTTTAATGGTGGTTACGCGGTGCTCTTTATCTCCTGGATTAATGCGCTCAGGTGAATAGCCACAGTAAAAGTCTTTATTAAATTTTAAACCAGATTGTTGCTCAAGAATTGGCACACAAACTTCTTCAGTAGCGCCTGGATAAACGGTTGATTCATAAATAACAATATCGCCTTTTTTAAGAATGGAGCCTACTGCCTCACTAGATTTTTCCAAAGGGGTTAAATCAGGTCTTTTATGTTTATCAATTGGCGTTGGAACGGTCACGATAAAAATCTCACAATCTTTTACATCGTCAAGATTGGTTGTATAGCTTAAATGAACCGCATCTTTTAATTCTTTAAAGGTGATTTCAAGGGTTGAATCAACACCATTTTTGAGATCATTAATTCTAGGTTGGTTAATGTCAAAACCAACAACAGTACGTTTTTTTCCGAACTCTACTGCAAGAGGAAGGCCTACGTAACCTAGGCCGATTAGTGCTATTTTTTTGTTTTTTGTAATCATCCTTTAATTATCCTTTAATTTACCACAAACCACTGATTTAATAGATCGCTCTTATTATATAAATGTGACGTGAATTTATTATTTTTATGTTTTTCAAGCTTCTTACCAGACTCATTAACAATAGCATGCGCAGCCCCAGTATCCCATTCCATCGTCGGGCCAAGTCTTGGATAAATATCAGCTGCACCTTCTGCAACTATACAAATCTTTAAGGAGCTGCCAATTGAAATCAGCTCTTTTTCTTTGTCTGTATCTATATCGTCGATAAACGCTTGCGTCTCATCAGACATATGCGACCTACTAGCAACAATCTTATAAGTTTCTCGTTGGCTTTCTATTTTAAGCGGGAGTTTTTGTCCGTCTTTAAATGCACCTTCACCTTGTTTTGCCCAGTAGCAAATGCCTAATGCTGGTGCGTAGACAACACCAAGCACTGGCGTGTCTTTATGAATGAGTGCAATATTTACGGTAAATTCACCATTCTTCTTTACAAACTCTTTGGTGCCATCTAAAGGGTCAACCAGCCAAAAATACTCCCAATGTTTTCTTTCTTCATAAGGAATGTCTTTACCTTCTTCAGACAGAATGGGAAGATTAGCTGGAAGTTGGTTTAGACGGTTTTCAATAATATCATTAGCTTTCTTATCAGCTAGAGTTAATGGTGAACTATCTTGCTTGTATTCAACTTCAAAATCTTGACTATATATCTGCATGATGGCATCACCAGCCTCTTTGGCAATAGCAACAATATCTTTAATATTAATTTTATCCAGCATTATTATTTAACAATATTCTTTGATTTTAAAAACTCAATCACTTTGATTGCAGACTCTTCTAGTGTCTCACAATCAGTATCAATGACCAGTTCTGGATTTATAGGTGCCTCATAAGGAGAGTCAATGCCCGTGTAGTTTTTAATTTCTCCAGCGCATGCTCGCTTATACAAGCCCTTTACATCTCTTGATTCACAAACTTCTAGACTAGCATTGCAAAAAATCTCAATAAAATCTTCTTGTGACAGCAATCTTCTAACATTGTCTCTATCTTCTCTAAATGGACTAATAAACGCAGTCATAGCGATAACGCCAGCCTCCATCATCAACTTAGCAGCTTCGCCAATTCTTCTAATATTTTCTTTGCGGTCATCATCGCTAAAAGTTAAGTTTGATGATAGCCCATGACGTACATTATCCCCATCTAAAACAAAGGTTCTGCAACCAAGTTTGTGTAGCTCTTCTTCCACTGAATGGGCAAGGGTTGACTTACCTGAACCTGATAGGCCGGTAAACCAGATAACAACAGACTTATGCTTGTTTAGCTTTTCTCGTCTTTGTCGGGTGACGGTTGCGTTGTGGTAGATGGTGTTTGGAGTTTTCATGACTATTTAATACATGCCTCAACAAATTTTACACCAAGTGGTGTCATTGTAATTACGTCCATTCCTTTATAGATGGTTATTGACTCTGTTCCAACTTTAATTCCTCCAGTTAATATGGCCGGTGCTATAAGTTGCATTCTCATCAGGTTGTTTACTGATAAAACATATTGATCTGCCGAGATACCAAGTGTTTTAATGAGTTGTTCTTTTTTTAAATTGTACTGAGACAGCTTATTTAATGGAAACAACCTGCCATCATTTTGCAAAATCAAATAAAAATCATTTAGCAACTTTACTTCATTGCCAGTTATGCTCTTGATCATCTCAATAAATCCATATCTTATCTCATCATTAAACTCAGGATTCATTGCGTTTGCAAGAAGGTGATTCCAAAGATGCTGAATATTAGAATCATCCTCTAGTGAAGAATCTTCAAAGATAGGAAGTGCAATTTTTGGCGCAACTGCTCTTGTTTCTTTAATACCTTTATTTTCCAGAATTTGATTTACCTCTTCAGACATCTGAACCATTCTTTTCCATCGAATAAATCGGAGTTTATCAGTAATTAATCCGCTAATTTCTGCTATCGGGCCTTTAAACACCTTTGCAATAAAATTTCCAGCTTTTTCCGCTGTATCCAATCCTTTTTCACCAAGTCTGGCTGTTTCTTGGATTGCTTTAGCAATTTCTTCAACTTCATTCATCTTTATAAGCTGGTTGAGACGATAGCGTCATTGTTATAGAAGAAATAACATCATAAGGTTGGTAGCACCCTCTGAACTCGCCTGTTTCTTCATCCACCCAAGTATGTGAAATAGTTCCGAACCATTCTGGATTTACTGGATTCAGTGCTTTTGGGTTATGAAACATCATCAAACTATCAGACCAAGTTTCTTCATACTCTGGTGAATCTACATCATGGCTAAATTGAATAGGCTCAAGTGCATCTGGGTCAGGATCGAATAGATACCCCGTTCTAATCAAATGCACATCTTTGCTACCTAATCCTGCCAACTTACCCATACGGTTAAATTTTGTGATCGTTGCTGCATTTGTAAATAATACAGCGCTTATATTCTCGTTATCAGGGAGATTAAAAAAATGTGATGGTATCTCTTTGCCTTCCCAACTATGTTTTTCTATTGTTTCATTTACTACTTTCTTTTTTCCGCCATCCTCAACAAGTCGTATTCTTCTTCCATACAAGTATTCTGATAACGCTGTCCGTGACCAACCCATTGATCCGGGCATATGGAAGTCATGTATAGCAATTATTAGCGGTTTCCCTATGACATGCTCTTTCTCCCAATATCTTTTCTGCAATTTTGAATAAAGGGAGCTTCCAAACTTAATTGGCAGATAGTCATCCGTAAGTGCAAGAATTTCTTCTCTTGTTTCTGGCTGCTTAGCATCTGGTCTTTCTGGGTTTTGACCAGCATTTACAGTTACTGCTTCAATACAACACTCATTACCATAAAATGAAATGTGATAATCAGGTGCAGCATGCTCATGGATGAATTCAAACCCTACATCGTACAAGTAGACGTATAAGAATAACTCCCATATTCTTGCATCAAAACCCTGAGTTTGAAATTCCTTTATATAGTGACCGTCTGGGTCTACATAGCTATAAACCACTTCCTTGATAAGGTTTCTGGCTGCTTCAAACCGTGGTTCGTTAATTAATACTTTGAAATACGGATGAAGTTTATCTTCCTCTACTACAGGTTCTAATATTTCGTTAGGCGCATGCTTCTCATCACCCTGAGGGTATAATTCATTGCCATCATCTACGTAAGCTTTGATTTCTGATTCTAGGAAATCTTCTGCCTCTTCAACTGTCTTAAAGAATTCTTTTGAGACTGATATGCAACGAAACATGCGGCGGGAATCTCGACCTAATAATATATGCCCATAGTCGGAATCTATTTGATCGAAAATTACAGTGGCGAGAAGCTTACGATCTCCAGCTTCAAACCAGGCAACTTCTTTCAACATTGCGCGAACTAAAGGCTGTCTTGCGTAACAGTAGGCATCAAATTGAGTTTGTGTAATTCTTCTCATGTTCCTTTGAAAACATAACAGTTAGTATAAGGCAATATTACCTTGCCCCATATTACAATACAAAATATGGCAAATTACACTGTTTATCTCTATTTTCAAGTTGACCCTAGCCTCTTTAAAATATTATCTATTGATGAGATATCAAGCTTTGAAAATCCGAACCATTTCTTGCCTAGGTCTTTTAAGCTGGCGCCGATTAGGTAGACTTCGTTATCATCGAGTATTAGGAATCTATCGTGCGAGTCTTTGAAGGTTTTGATGGTGATGTTGCTGTACTGTTGGTTATATTTCTCTAGGTCTAGTTTTAGCTGTTTTGTTTGGGTATGGGTGTATAGGGTGACTTTAATGTCTGGGACTTTTGAGAATAGGGTTAACGTTATGTCATCTATGTAGTTGTCTATTAAAACGATTGATCTGTTGGCTTTTCTGAGTAGGTCTGAGATGAATGAGTGTGCGTCATACATCTGGTCTTTGAAGAATATGCCGCTGGTTTGTTCTTTAATGGTTTTAGCTTCTATTGCGGTGAAGATTTTGTCTATGTTTGAGTTGGTGATGAGTTGGTTTTGCTCTAGTGTTTCAAGTCGTTGAAATACGGTGTTGTTTGCAGATATGAATTTTCTCATATTTACAAAGCTATCCATGATTTTAATACTTACTTCTACCGCCGCCTTACTTGTTAAAACTGCACTGAGCATGGATACACCTTGCTCTGTAAATACATGGGGTAAATATTTTGTATGCTTTCCCCATGTGCTTTTAGTCGTACTGCTTTCTGATTCTAAACTTAAGGTCGCAAATTGCGACCTTAAGTTTTCATACTCATCTTTTGTTAATTGGAATCTAAATTTTTCAGGGAACCTTTCAATATTTCTTTTAACCTGCTCATTTAATCTTTTTGGCTCAACATTATAGATATCTGCTAAATCCATGTCCAGCATTACTTGCAATCCACGAACTGTGTAGATTTTGTCTTTTATCTGGGTATCGACATTGTTTGTAATCAAATCACTCATGTATGCATTAATCCTCAACTCTACCGTAAATATCCTCAAACCGTACAATGTCATCCTCACCCAGATAAGTGCCACTTTGCACTTCGATGATTTCTAGTGGTTCGTTGGTTTTGTTCTCTAGAGCGTGCGTTGTTCCGATTGGAATATAAGTTGAATCACCTTCTTTCAATGTCAATACTTCTTCTTCATTAATGGCTGTCGCTGTGCCACTAACTACCACCCAATGCTCTGCACGCTTATGATGCATTTGTAGTGAGAGTTTTGCACCTGGATTGACATGCAGTCTTTTTACTTGGAAGTGCTCGCCCATTTCAATAGAGTCGTACCAACCCCAAGGGCGATAAACTTTGCGGTGAGCAGCACCTTCACATCGACCGCTGTCTTGCAAAGATTCAACAATGAATTAACTTCTTGTGCTTTGTCTTGAGTGGCAATAAAGGTTGCATCAGCGGTATCAACAACTATCAGATTATCAACACCAATAGTTGTGACCATATGATGGTTGGCATTGATATAAGTATTAGTGGTAT
>Ga0209992_10000760_pt1 | contig 40009 bp, 19 predicted proteins | sample 2SBtaG_2_FD_182564 | JGI IMG/M metagenome (GOLD analysis project Ga0209992, IMG submission 182564) | Deep subsurface microbial communities from Kolumbo volcano to uncover new lineages of life (NeLLi) - 2SBTROV12_ACTIVE470 metaG (SPAdes)... | ecosystem: Environmental > Aquatic > Marine >...
CAGTTCGTCATCAGCTCATCAACTCGCCGAACGCTGAACAGTCGGGGTTCTCGCACATCGACGGCTCGCCGGGAGCCTCCGGCGGCAGTGCGCTCACCCCGCACGCAGGACAGATTGGCGACACGTCGCCATCGTCAGTCTCATCCCACAGGTCACTCATGGCGTCAGTCTCGCGGGCACGGCGCTCTTCCACAGCAATAAGGGCGCGAAGTGACGGGTTGACATATTGTCCGTGGTCATGGCGTACTCGAGACTGATGGGCGGATGACCGCGGGATCGCCGTTTCTGGATCTGCCGGTGGAAAGGTGGGTGGCTTCGAACCGGTCGGCGTTCGCGATCCGTGACGCGTATCCGGTGAGCGAGGGGCACTCGCTGATTATCCCGCGGCGGCTGATCGGCAACTGGTGGCATGCGGGACCAGACGAGCGGGCCGACATGATCGATCTGCTTGATGAGGTTCGTGCGTCGCTCGACGAAGAGTTGTCACCCGATGGCTACAACGTCGGGTTCAACGATGGCGACGCGGCCGGCCAGACCGTAGGGCATCTTCACATCCATCTGATTCCGAGATGGAACGACGATACGGGCGACCCCCGTGGCGGGGTACGTCATGTGATCCCGTCGAAGGGAAACTACCTGCGCCCAGTGGAGCGCAACGGCATCAAGCTCATCGATGGGGTAGACGACCGGTTCTTGCATCTTGAGTTGACTCGATTGTTCGATAGTCGCCGTTTCGACCGGATCGACCTGGTCGTGAGTTTCATCATGGCTTCGGGCCTGCGATTGCTTGATGACCGGATCGAAATCGCGCTTGACGGCGACGCCCGCATCAGGGTTCTCACCACCGATTACATGCACGTGACTGACAGCGCGTCTCTGACCCGTCTGCTCGACTTGGCTGATTCGTCGAGCGGCAAGTTGGAGACCCGCATATTCCAGAACCCGGTCGGAGGGTTTCATGCCAAGAGCTACCTGTTTCATTCGAGCGATTCTGGTGACGGCGTCGGGTTCGTGGGCAGCAGCAACCTGAGTCGGTCAGGGATCAACCGCAACATTGAGTGGAATGTCCGACTCGATGAGATAGCCCCGTTGAAGGCAAGTTTCGATGCGTTGTGGGATGACGAACACGCCGTACGTCTCACTCCGGAGTGGCTATCGGCATACCGGTCATCGTCATCCAAGGCGCCAGCACCGCCCCCCGTTATTGGTGTGGAAGAGAACGAGCCGGTGACGCAGCCGATTGAGCCGCGGCCGATACAGCGCGAGGCGCTTGAGGCTTTGGAGGCAACCCGGGCCGCAGGGTTCCGGCGGGGCCTGGTGGTGATGGCGACCGGTTTGGGCAAGACCTGGCTGGCGGCGTTCGACACGAACCGTCCGACTTTCCGACGGGTGCTGTTTCTGGCTCATCGTGAGGAGATCCTCCGGCAAAGCCGGGACGTGTTTCGTCGGGTCCGCCCTGACGGCGAGCTGGGATTGTTTTACGGCGAGGAAAAACAGCCCGACGCCGATGTGGTGTTCGCCACGGTGCAGACCTTGTCTCGACGGCTCGACGAGTTTGCGCCCGGAAGGTTCGACTACATCGTCGTCGACGAGTTTCACCACGCGGCTGCGGAGACCTATCGCCGGGTGATCGACCACTTCCGCCCGAAGTTCCTGCTTGGTCTCACGGCAACACCAGACCGTTTGGATGGTGCCGACCTGCTGGTGTTGAGCGGCGACAATGTCGCGTTCGAGTGCGGGATGGGAGAGGGCATTGCTCGCGGTGAGCTGGCCCCGTTCGAATATTGGGGCATCAAGGATGTGGTCGACTACGAGCCGATCCCGTGGCGCAACTCGAAGTTCGATCCCGAGATGCTCGTGGCGGCGGTTCAGACCCGGGAACGGGCCGCGCACGCTCTTGCCGAGTGGCGGCAGAAGGCCGACGTGGCCACGCTCGCGTTCTGCTGTTCGATCACCCACGCCGATTTCATGGCCGAGTACTTCATGGAGCATGGCGTGGCGGCGGTGGCGGTTCACAGCGGCGACACGTCGGCCCCTCGCCGAGCAGCGGTCGAACAGCTCCAGAGCGGCGCGGTGAAGGTGATTTTCACGGTCGACGTGTTCAACGAGGGAGTCGACATACCGGAGATCGGCGCGGTGATGATGCTGCGCCCCACCAACTCGACGGTGATCTTTCTGCAGCAGCTGGGCCGTGGACTACGAACCGCTGCAGGCAAGACCAACCTCCAGGTGATCGACTTCGTCGGCAACCACAAGAGCTTCCTGATGAAGCCGAGAGTACTGCTCGGTTTGGGCCCGACCGGCCGGGTGCCGCCGAGGATCGCCGACGCCCTCGAGAGCGGCGCACTCGAGCTTCCGCCGGGATGTTCGGTCAACTTCGATCTGGAACTGATCGCCATGTTCCGCGAGATGACGGCCGGAACCAAGCCGGCCGTGGAGTCGTTCTGCCGGGACTTCGCCGAGGAGATGGATCGCCGACCGACGGCGCTGCAGGCTCATCGGGCCGGGTTCAACCCGACGAGCGTTCGCAGCGGCTACGGGAGCTGGCACGGGTTCCTCGACTCGCTCGATCTGCTGCTGCCCGAGGAGCAACTTGTGCTCGGTCGCCATGAGGACGTGTTGCGGAGGTTTGAGACAGAGAGCGTCACGAGGTCATACAAATTGGTGACTCTCACGGCGCTGCTTCGAGCCGATCGGCTCCGAGCGGGAATGAACGTGGCCGAGCTGGCTGCGGAATCGCTGGAGTTGGTGAGGAACGACCCGCGGCTGGTGGCCGACATCGGCGACAAGACCATCGACCCGGCCACTGTCTCGGCGGCCAAATGGGAGACTTTCTGGCGCAAGTGGCCGATTGATCATCTCACCGGCGACGGGAAGCCGTTTCGATTCGACGGTGACCGGATCGTGCCGGCCTTCCGCGTGGATGACGGGGACGGGCACACGTTCGACGCGATGGTCGCAGAGATCGTCGAGTGGAGGCTCGCCGACTACCTCCTGAATCATGCTGCGTCGTCGGGCGGCGTGATCCGTTGCCGACTTTTCCACTCGGCGGGGAATCCGATCCTGAGGCTTGATCGTGGCCGTCACCCGGATACTCCCGAAGGCGAGACAACATTCGTGGCCGACGGCGAGGAATACGTCGGCAGCTTCGTGAAGATCGCACTCAACACGGCCACCAAGGTCGGTGAGCAGGGCAACTCGCTGCATGCACTTCTGCGCAGCTGGTTCGGGCCGTCGGCCGGACATCCCGGCACTAAACACACAGTCACTCTCGAGCAGGTCGATGGTCGGTGGGTGATGAAGCCCGTTGAGGCCGTGGCCGACGGACGAGGGCAGGTGGTGGCGTTGTTCCCCACCTACGAGGTGGCGTGCGGTGCTGTCGAACCGACCGTTGGTGAGCCGGTCGAGGGTTCGGCGATCTCGCTCTACGGCGCGGGAGTCGATTCGTCACGGCACTTCGTGGCGTACGCCCGCGGAGATTCGATGAGCGGTGGCCCGGACCCGATCCTGTCCGGCGATCCGCTGCTGTTCGAGTGGGTGCGTGGTGTCGACCGTTCCGAACTGATCGGGCAGAGAGTGCTGGTGGCCCGAACCGAGGGCCCGGCCATGTCGGCATCGTTGAAAGTGCTCGGCCATGCCGACGGCCGGTTCGAGCTGCGGTCGACCAATCCCAGCGAACCGACCCGCGATGCCGACTCCCACGATCGGATCACCGCCCGGCTGGTTCGCAAGCTCGATCAGGAAGAGATCAACCCGGTGGCCAAGCACATCGGGGAGCGGTTCAAGCGGGACGTAGTTCCGCCGCTCTACGGGCATCAGTTCAACGTCGGCAATTGGAATTCGGGGCATGTATCGCTCGAGGGGGCCGCGGTGTTGTTTGTGACCATAGAGAAATCGTCGGGCATGAGTAGCGGCACCGAGTACGCCGACCATTTCGAGTCGCCGTCGGTGCTTGTGTGGTCGTCGCAGAACAGCGTTGGTCCCGGGTCGAAGAAGGGAGGAGAGATTCTCGACGCAGCGTCTACGGGCACCGAGATTCACCTGTGGGTGAGGCGCAAGAAGTCGGATGTGGCCTTCGAATACTGCGGGCTGGGTTCGGCGATGTCGCATGACGGCGACCGGCCGATGCACGTGAAGTTCAGGCTGTTGACGCCCCTGGCTGCGGAGGCGTTCGGGCGGCTCGGCGGCTGAGGGGCCCGGTCGGGAGAGTGGCTCAGTGAGAAACCGTTGGCGTCCCCGTCCACCGCCTGGCCAAATAGACGATCGCAAGGATCCAGCCGAGCAAGAAGGGAGTCGTGACAATGAGGGCAACGAGCCATTTCCAAGCTCCGTCAATTGCTGCAAAGACGATCCCTACGATCGGCAGGGCGAGCAAAGCCATCAGCGGAATGATCAGCAGTATCTCAGGGGCTCCAAGGTTCATATGGCCCGACTCTAATTCCGGGCCGGTCCGCATCCCACGTGGGCTGCTTCGTGGTGATTTGAAATTGGCCGCAAGGCAGGGACACGCGTCGGAGGCCGCTACGTCTCAGCCGGCCGGTGGATAGGCGCGGTCGAGTCGTGAGGCGAGGTCGTCGATGATGTCGACCAGTTCCACCTGCTCTGCCCAGTCGGAGCGAAAGGCCGTGGCACCGTGCACCGCACCGAGCAACTGCCCGACGATCGAACCGGTCGAGTCGGTGTCGCCTGAATGATTCACTGCGACCAGCACCGCCTCATTGACATCTGTTGTCTTCCATGCGCAGGCCACCGCGATCGCCAGGGCCTCATCGCCGACCCAGCCGGCGCCGAAGTCGTCGATGCGATGACCATCGAGCGGGCCCTTTTCGGCCAAAGCAATAGCGGCGTCTATCCAGGCCGCGACCTCGCGGCCCCTGGGATCGGTCAGCGCCGCATCGCGCCCGGCGATGACCGCGTCCTCCAGGGCAGCACCCGCCATGGCTTGGTTGATCATCACCGCCATCGCTCCCGCTGATACCCAACCACCCGGGTGGCCGTGGGTGAGCGCGGCGGCCTCGCACCCAAGCCGATAGGCCTCGGCTGGATCGGATCCGACCAGCCCGACCGGCGCGACTCGCATGACACCGCCGCAGCCTTTGGAATCGTTGACGCTCTCCTGCGGGCTGCCGGGCACGCCACGACGCAACGAACCCATGCACGTGTTTCCCGGAGCGCGCGTGGCCCACATCTCCGGCCGAGACGCCAACCCGCCCACAGGCGCCGACTCGAGCCGATACGCCTGCCTCTGGGTGAGATACCACCGCTGGTAGGCCTCCCAGATCGACATCCGGGGGTCTCCCCCTGTCGTCTCGGCGTCGAGAAGCCCCTCGGCGGTGAACAGCGTCATCTGGGTGTCGTCGGTGATGTCGCCGGCACGCCCGTATTCAATCTCGAACCCTGTGACCCCGCCCGGCCCGTATTGAGCCTCGATGGCGGCGAGCGACATGAATTCGGTGGGCGCTCCAAGAGCATCGCCGATCGCCCCGCCGAGGAGGCACCCCCGGATCCGGTCGAACCGTTCGATGGTCATTGCCCGAGCGTCCATCCCTCGACGAACTCACGCTGTTCGCGTGTCTCCGGGGAGAGGCGATGGCCAGCGCCGATGTCTCCCTTGCGTAAATCTCTCAACACGTCGAGCGCGTCATTTGGGGTTGCGTGGCCGTGGCGAATCAGCCAGCAGCCCACAGTCGTGCCGGTGCGGCCGATACCGCCCCAACAATGCACGTACGAGCAATGACCGTCAGCGAGATCTGCGTCGATTGCATCGAGAATCTCGACCATTTCCGAGACAGTGGGGATGCCGACATCAGGGATCTCGAAACGCTGAACCAGACCACGGCCATCAACCGCAGAGTCGTAACGATCCAGATGCTCGTCGGTGCCGCCCGGATAGTCCTGGGTGAGGTTGACAAAGCGGTCGATGCCGGCACCCAACAACTCCTCGAGAACCTCGTTGTGAAGTACCAACCCCTGCTCACGCTTGCCCGGATACGCGCCTGCCGCGAACCGACCGGGCACCACCCAGTAGGAGCGATGAGTCGGCCCTGTTTCGTTGCACGCCAATGAGAGGTCAAGAACTCCAGCCATGCCAGCACCGTACGGGCCGAGTGTGACACGGGTGGAATCGCCCCCCTCTTCGACAAGTTCGAAACGGGCTTGTCATCGCCGGAGATGGAGTGACCCGTTCGGCCGGTCGCGATCTCGGGTCACGCAGGAGATCCATCTGTCATATGGTGTCGCATGGCGAGTACGGGGCACCTCTTCATCATCAACGGCGATCTGAATTCGCTGGCGTGTGACGCGGTGCTGGTGCCAACCGATCAGCACTGCTCGATCCGGCCCAAGTGGGGTCGATTGCTTGGCTGGCCTGATGAGAAGAGTGGACCTCGACCCGAGCGGCCCGGAGGTTGGTTCAGCGAACACGAACTGACGTCCAAGCTGAGCGACCAGGATTCAGACAGGCCGGCGGTCTGGATGACCAATGTCGCGTCGGATGAGAGTCGCGAAAGAGCTGTCGCCAGATTCCTTGCTGCGGCGGCTGCTGATCTGGATTGTGAATGTCCGAGGCTCGCTCTCCCGGTGGTGGGCACCGCGCGCGGTGGGGCCAGATTCGACAAGGGCGGGGTGCTCGACTGGCTGGTGCCGATGCTCATGGACCACGTTGCGATGCGCTCCGTCGACGTGGTGTTGGTTACTCACGGTTGGAAGTATTACTCGGCGGCTCAGAGGATCAGAAGTCGTTTTCTGGATGGCGACGAGTCGCGGCTCCAATCTCATTGGGACTTCGGTCCTGCCACGGTGCAGCTTCATGCAGCGGCCAATCGCTTGGCACAATCCGCTCGTGACGGGCAATTGGTGCCGTTCATCGGCGCCGGTGTCGGCGTCAACACTCCTAGTTGGCATGAGTTGCTTGAGCATCTATTTATGCAGCTCGGTGATGGCAGCGGTGCATGGGAGACCATTCAACAGATTCCGGATCTGCGGGACCAGGCTGAGCTGATCGCTCGGGAGTATGAGAAACACGATCGGTCTCTCACCGATGAGGTGGCCAAGCGTCTGGCGGTTGACCGCTACTCGGTCTCGCACGGCTTGTTGGCGAGTTTGCGTACCTCCGAAGCCGTCACCACGAACTACGACCGTCTATATGAGTTAGCTGTTGAGGGATCCGTTGAGTCTGCTGTTGAGGGACCTGATGATGGCCTTGCTGTCTTGCCGTACCAAGCTGTCGATTCCGACGGTTCGGGTCGGTGGCTTCTCAAGCTCCACGGATGTGTGTCCCATCCCGAAGACATCGTGCTGACCCGAGAGGATTACCTCGGGATGCCGGCGCGCTCCGCCGCTTTGTTCGGAATCACCCAAGCGATGCTGATCACGAGGCACATGCTGTTCATCGGGTATTCGCTTGAAGACGATTCGTTCCACAAGGTCGTGCATGAGGTCCGTCAAGCAGCACGCGATGGGAGTTCGCCTTCGCTCGGCACTGCAATCTTCTTGGATAATCGTCCTCACCTGACCGAACTGTTCGATGATCTCGAGATCGTGTCGATGGACGCAGAGGGAGACGCGGATCTGGGTGCCAGGCGGGTTGAAATTTTTCTTGATCTGTTGGCGTATTTGTCTTCTGACATGTCGCAGTTCCTGCTTGATAGCGACTACTCGGCAATGCTCGACCCGGCCGAGAGAGCCATGGCTGACGCGCTGATTGCGACTCGGGACGCGTTGGATGATGGCCCCACGGCTGAGCGTGTCAGGGCCGCGCTGAAGAGATTCGGGAACAAACGGTGAAGTTGAGGTGGCCGCTACGGCGTGACAGGCGGGCGGCGGATCCGATGCGTGTGGCCACGTGGAATTTGAAGCTCGGCGTGGCGCCGCAGGCCAAGCCTGAGGCGCTGTGGGAGTGGGCCGAGGAGCGCATTGCCCCCGATGTGATGGTGTTCACCGAGGCAAAGGTGCCGAAGACCGGCATCCCAGACGGATGGAACGCGATCTACACGGAGGGCGGCATCGGCAAGCGTCGTCGATGGGGGACCATCATCGCCGGCCGGGGGGACGTCGAGGTTCGTGAGGTCAAGTCGCTGGAGTCGGATTCAGGTGAGGTGCTCCTCAAGACATCGTGGCCTGGCACTGTTGAGGTGGCCGACGTGTACAGGAACGGCGATCTCTGGGGAACGGTGATCGGCCTCTATGGCCTGACTACGGATCTCGAGGGAAATCGGGTTGGTACCGGCGTCTACACGGTCCCGGTGATGCTCGCTGAGTTGGAGACTCTGTTCCGGAATTCGGGTCGTGGCCGGATAATCCTTGCGGGCGACTTCAACATGCATCCGCGGAACCTTCCGTGGACGATTTCGCATTACGGACTCGTCGACCTGATCGAGGCGACCGCAGATCAACGAGGTCGTCTCGAAGGATGCTCAGGGTGTTCGTTGGGCGACGATTGCTGCCACATGTGGACCCACAAAAACTCCGGTGGCCCCAACGCCGCCGTGCAGCAAATCGACTTCATGTTCGCGACTGCAGAGCTCGCCGATCGTGTCGGCAAGGTCTGGGGTGGCGTGGCCGACTTCCCTGATGTGTGGGACATGAGCGACCACGCACCGGTCGTCGCCGAGTTCGAGTGATGCGGGGGCGGTCTCCCATTGCTCCGGGCGGACCGGGCGTAGCTGGTGCGGACACGATAGGTGATCGAAGATCGATGGCGAAGAGTTGACCGCGTGCAGTGGCCGTTTGCTCACGGGTGTCACAGCGACTAGAGACAGATGGTGTGCAACGGGGGCGCGGGCCAGGTTTGTTCTCGGCTTAGGTCCGCTGGTTGAGAGGCGTGAAATGAGCAAATCAGTTCAACTGGCGGGTGGGGCAGGCAGCGATTTCCCCATCTCCGCTCTCGACAGAATCCTCAGGTCTCGTTTGATTTCGTGCCGGCTGGTGGGTGAGCTGGGTGTTGACGGCGAGTTGTTTTCTCGTGCGAAGCAGTTTGCGTCGGAAATACCGAGCGACGAACGCGAGATTCGCCGTTTCGGCTCTAAGCATCCGGCGGTCTTTCTTTACTATCTGGTCGGTACGGCAGCGCATCAGGGAGATGGTGGGGAGCTTTGGCCGTTCGTGCCGTTTGCCTGCGACGACGGGGCATGTCAGCAGGCAGCAGGCAAGGCTTTTGCTATGGCGTGCAAGGTCTTGGGGTTGGAAGATTTTACTGACGAGGTCGTCAGAGCGGGCGGCAAGCGAAACATCGCGCCGATCCTGATGCATGCGATGGTCCCTCGGCAATCGGTTCCAGGGTTCCTACGACTCGTTCTTGATCAATTGAGGGATGGAGTCGTCGAGGCGACCGACATCGTCGCTTATTGGCGGCGAGACACGGATCACCTCTATCAACTGTCGGCACCGGCGAGGCGCTTTATCACCAGGGGCGATGATTTAGCTGTCGATTACGTTCGCCGCGTGGTGGATCTGTTGAGAACGCTTTCGGCAGACCCAAATGCAGACACCACACGCATTGGGCTTCCTGAATACGTTTCGCTCGAGTACTCGGAGATGGCCGAATCTGCCTCGACGATTGAGCTGACGACCGTTGGGCCTCGACCTAGGTTGGAATTGGATCCGTGGTCCTCCAGCGGGCCTGAATTGGTCTTGCCCGCAACTCGTCAAGTGGACGAGTGGATATTGGTCGCCGATGGCAAACGGTCCAGAATTCTCGGATCCGACCTACGCGAGACTCTGGTGGCGCTTACCCCGGCGCGGTCTTGGGAGGTGGAGGGCCGAAACGATGGTTCCACCGTCTCAAAGTTGAAGATCGAATCTCGGCCAGGCGGCACTCTGGTTTTCAGCCCCAGAACCTTCGAGATAGATAGGGATGACACGATTACCTCTGATGAGGTCTTGATCCTTCACGGACGATCTGTGTCTCTCGGGTCGCATCACATAGCGGAGGGCCTGGGTATCGAGGAGGGCTTGCGCGATGTGGAGCAGTGTCCGGAACTATTCGGAGATTGGTCTCATTATCAGGTTCGTTGGGTCAGCCTTGATGGTGTGGCAGAGGTAGTGGCTGATGCTGGGGAGCCCTCGGTCGGCGGCGACCACATCGATACAAGTTCTGAGAGGATATCGAACACTGTTTTCAGGACTGCAGCTGCTCGTCCAAAGGCCCAACTGGTGGGGAGCGCGACTCCGCATGTCACCGATTCGTCTGGTCGTGATGTGTATGACAGCGTTCCGCTGATTGCACTTCCGCCCGGGTCAGATCCGAATCGTTGGTCAGTGGTGGCCAAGCTCGGGTCGAAGACGATCGTTGATGGTCTCGTCTCAGATCACACGGCAGTGGATGATGCGATTTGGAAGTTGCGGGCCGAGTGTCTCGATGGCGATCTCGTTGGCACTATCGAGCTCGATGTGCGTGGGCCTCTGGGCTCTGACCTCCATGCCGACTTTTTGGTCGTCTCGGGACTGAACGTCGAAGTACCTGAGGCAATCCTTGCCCCGCGTGCATCAGTTGAGGCCAAGGTGAGCGCCGACCCGGAAGTCCGTTTGATCGGGGTGGTAGACGGGCGAGTTGACGTAGCCCCGGGAAATGACCGAGCCCTTGTGTGTGCGGAGGCAGAGTCAGGTGCTGTCAACTTCCATATTCGTGTGCCCCGGCTCGTATGGGCCTTTTCGGAGGGCATAGCTCCTGAGTCGTTTGGTGCTGATCCGAGTGAGTTCGATATGAGCGAACTTCTCAGGCGGCGTCCGCGACTGTGGGTGAGGGTTGGTCGTGGCGGCGAGGAGATTCAGCTTTCGCTTTGCGATGGTTCGGATACGCGCCAGGCCACCGCCTGGATTAGGTGCGGGCCTGAGCTGGGCCGGGCTTCGTTCTCGCTCGATCAGTTCAGTGACACCATTCGGGTTTCAGACGCTCCCGAGCTGACTCTCGCATTGAGGGTCGCCGGAGGTCCTGCGGCTGATGTGGCATTGCTTGCACGCAACTACGTCGTTTCTGAGCTAGTCGTTCAGCATCGGTTGGCCGCTGGGATGCTTGATGTGCTCTACGACGAAGAGCGTCGGGCGAGAGACAGACAGATTGCCGTCTGGCCCGTCGATGCTCCGTGGGCGACCCCGACTTTGTTTCAGGTCCCTGACTCGGCTGATCCGAATGAGGGTTTGTCTTTCGACGCTTCGGGCATGGCAAGAGGGACCTACGTTTGCCGGGTCTTTGCTGGTTCAAAGGCGCCACTGTTCCCTGGTCGGACGGCCGATGGAACGGCCATCTTCGAGGTTGGGGAACAAGACGGGGCATCACAAGCCCCGCAAAGTGTTCCCACGATGAGCGATGTGGAGGAGGCTGGGGACCCAGCGGCTTCGGTTCTCGTGTCTCGTGCCCTGTCGATGGTTACCGCCTCGATAGATCCACCGCGAGGGGTCGAGATCGATTCGATCAAGGTCGACTGTGCAGTTGAAGCCTGTTTCGCTCGGCCGGCTCTTATTTACCGTGCGCTGCTCTCAGATACCGAGGAGAGGCTCAGGCGATCCGAGAGCCTGAGGGTCAAGTTCGTGCTTCGAATGCTTCAGGGCGGGGCGGTCGATTGTCCTCCTCGCGACGCCATGACGATCCTGGAATACGGCGATTTGTGGGACTTCTCACCGATCTTGGCGGCGGCTGCCGATCACAAAAATGGTGATCTCACCCTCGGTAGGTGGGGGAAACGCACCGGCTGGTTGCCGTCCGAGAAGTTGCCCTTTCCGGGCAAGAGATACTCCAGCGCCTACGCCGACGCATCGGTAGAGAAGCTGGGCGCGGCCCGAAGCAGGTTCCTGGAGGGCCCGGTGACCCTTCTTGGTGAGCGCGGGTTTGGGGTGGCGATGATTGATTTCTTGGCAACTTTGCCTCCGGGCGAGCAGCGAGAGAGCGAGCTGATGAGCTGGCGGCGCAGGCATTCGTCGGTTTTGAGGCCGGGCCGTAAGGATTTCCCGGCCAGCATCATTGAAGTTGCTACCGACTATGGCAAGGCGGCGGAGCCCGAGATTCGCTTTCCGGGTGATCTGTTCATGGCTGGAGCGAACCTCGTTTGTTTCTGCGGTAACCAGATCGCCGCACTTCGTGCGCTGATGGAAGCGGCCGACTTTGCGCCCGCTCTGGTTCAGCGGCAGGTATTGGTGGCGTTGGTTCACCATCTGGTGTCTCAAGACATGATCGATCTTTGGCAACGAGAGGCATGAGATGAACAGACAGGTGTTGGACCCGCTAACCGCGGCCGACCGGATTGCCCGGAGCTACCGAGGGTACTTGTCGTCGACATTCAAGCCGCGAAGCGACGAGTTGGCCCGTGAGTTCGACACAGCCATAGCGGACGCAGAGCTGACCAAGGGGCCGTACCTGGAGGCATCGGCCCCGTTCGAGTCCGGTGTGTCGGTGGCTGATCTGATGGCCGAGGGGGTGCTGTCTCCGCTGTTCGAGCGGATGGACCCTGACGTGTTTCCAATTGACCGGCCGCTTTACCTCCATCAAGAGCTGGCGATTCGCAAAGCAGTGAGTGGCCGCCGCAACATCGTCGTTTCGACTGGAACCGGTTCTGGCAAGACGGAGACGTTTTTGATCCCGATTCTCGACGGGTTGCTTCGCGAGATTGAGGCGGGCACCATCGATCAGCCGGGGGTGAGGGCTCTTCTTCTCTACCCGATGAATGCGCTGGCGAATGATCAAGTGAAGCGCCTGAGATTGCTCCTGAGGTCGTTTCCGGAGGTCACTTTCGGTCGTTATGTGGGCGAGACCACGCGTGACGGGTCGAATGCGGAGGCCGAATTCAAGGCCCGCTACCCGCATGAGCCGCGTGTGTCGAATGAGTTGCTGTCGCGCGACGTGATACAAGAGACCCCACCTTCGATTCTGCTCACCAACTACGCAATGTTGGAGTACTTGCTGCTGCGGCCGTCCGACAGTTCGCTGTTCGATGGAGATACTGGGAGCCATTGGCGGACGGTGGTTCTTGACGAGGCCCACATTTACGACGGTGCCACTGGCACCGAGGTGGCGATGCTGATGCGCCGGGTGCGTGACCGGGTGGTCAGCAGCGAGGCCGGGCGTCTCCAGTGCTTTGCCACGAGCGCAACCTTGGGCCGAGGTGAAGAAGACATGCCCAAGCTGATTTCGTTCGCTGAGAGCCTGTTTGGCGAAAACTTCGATTGGGATAGCGAGGCTTCTGGCAATCGCGACATCGTGTCAGCAGTTCGACGGCCGCTGGTCATCGATGAGGGCAGGCACGGGCTAGCGCCTGACGTGTTTGTCGAGTTGCGCGACGCATTTCGATCCGGAGCGACAGCGGCGGGGCTCCACCAGATCGTCTCGGCGCACTTGGACAGCGTGGACGGTCCGTCGAGCAACGAGTCGGCGCCCGCGTATCTTGGTCGAGTCTTGGCCGCCGACCGATCTGTGATCGAAATCCAGAAAGCGTTGGGGGTTGGGGCGGTCCCGCTTCGGGAGCTTGCCAGTCAGGTGTTCGACGGTCCGACTGCTGACGGTCAGCTTGTGGCGCTCGTCGATCTGGCCGTGGCGGCACGCCGAAGCGATGCTGACGCCTCGGTCATCCCCGCTCGTTACCACTTCTGGGTCGGATCGTTGGAGGGCGGGTTCCTCTGCCTCCACCCCGATCATCCCGACGGGAATTCGCGTTTGGTGTTGGGCCGCCATGAGCATTGCCCGGCCTGCGCTGAGGCGGGGTTGCGGTCGTTCACAATCGAGTTGGGCGTGTGTCGATCCTGCGGCGCGGAGTACGCGGTGGGCAAGCTGGAGTCATCCGGCGCGGGTGATCGTCTGGTTGCGGTATCCGATAGGGAGACAGCGCCCGCGTATTTTCTGTTCGACGGTCGGACCGTGGCCGACGCGGACGAGGATGTCGTGGCATTCGGATACGCGGGCGAGTCGGTAGGCGAGAGCCACTCCTTCGACGTGACGACCGGCCAGATCGGGCCAGGCGAAGGGACTCCGGGATCAACGCGAGTGCCGGTAACTCATGTGAAGCGGGCCGATGCAAACGCGCCTCTTCATAGGTGTGCTCGCTGTAGCACGTCGGTGTCGGGCGAGGTGGTGTTCAGATTCCTGACCGGCGTCGATGCCCCGGTCTCGGTCGTGGCCACCGAGCTGTATCAAGCTCTTCCGGAGTCCTCTGATGTGGATCAGCGTGGTGAACCCGGAGCTGGTCGAAAGCTGCTGTCATTTGCTGATAGTCGGCAGGATGCGGCCTACTTCGCTCCGTACTTGCAGAGGACCTATGAGCGCTCCGTGACGCGTGGTCTGATCCGGAACGCTGCCCATGAACTGACCAGAACTGCTGGGCCCCCTCGCCTTCCTGACGTAATCCAGCATGTGTTGTCGGCGGCTGAGCGGGCGTTGCTGGTCGACCCCGACGACGGCCGCCACGCGAACATCGCGAAGGTCGCCGGCTGGGTGATTCAAGAGGCCATCGCGTGGGATAGAAGGCTCAGCATCGACGGGCTCGGTTTGGCCGAGATCCGCGTGGTGATTCCGCGCAAGTTTCGAGTGCCTCCGGTGTTGGATGAGCTTGGGTTTTCTCCTGATGATGCGGTCGACCTTCTGACAGTCTTGCTCGACACGATGAGGCTCAACGCCGGGATCACCATGCCGGAGGGCCTCGACATTCGTGATGAGCAGTTCTCGCCACGCAATCGGGAGATTCGGTTTAGGTCGGAGATCGCTGAGTACGGAATTGTCGCGTGGCTTCCCGGCGGCGCGTCAAGGAACCGCCGGATGGAGTACCTGGAGAAGGTCTTGGTCGCTCGTGGGCTTGCGGCTGATGCTCGGCAGGTTCTTCAGGAGATTTGGAACGCGCTTACGGATCCGACTGGGCCCTGGTCGTCGGTTCTTGTTGAGTCGCAAGACAAGCGGAGTGGCACGGCCTGGAGGCTCTCTTACGAACGGATCGAGGTTGACCCGCTGGGTCCGGACCACTCGCCCTATCGCTGCGACGCGTGTCGCCGTATCTGGTGGAGATCTCTCAACAAGGTCTGCCCTTCTTGGAGATGTGACGGAACCCTCGAGCCGGTTGGTGCTCCTGAGGCCCTGTTCGACAACCACTACGCGCGCCTCTATCGCGACCTCGCCCCCATTGCGATCGAGGTAAAGGAGCACACGGCTCAGTGGAAGAGTTCGGTTGCCAGCAGCATCCAAGACAAGTTCATGTCTGGCGAAATCAACGTCTTGAGCTGTTCAACCACGTTTGAGCTGGGTGTGGACGTGGGCGAGGTCCAGGCCGTTTTGTTGAGAAATGTTCCGCCTCGGGCCGCGAATTATGTTCAGCGCGCCGGCCGTGCCGGTCGTAGGCAAGATTCAGCGGCGCTGGTGGTCGCGATGGCTCAGCGCCGAGCGCATGATCGCTATTACTTCGACGACCCGACCCCGATGATCGAAGGGGTGATCGCTCCGCCGGTGATCAAGCTCGACAACGAGTCGATTCTTCGACGGCATGTGCACTCGGTGGCGTTCGCGGCTTTCGAACGTCATCTTGTCGACAATGGAGATGTGGCTCACGGCAAGGTCGAGGAGTTCTTCGGAGAAAACCAGACCTCGCCCGGCGTCGACGCTATGCGGGGGTGGCTCGATGGGCATCCGGAAATCTTGGCGGATCAGCTCAATCGACTGCTTCCTGGCGGGATGGCGGACGCTTTGGGAGTCGCCGGATGGGGGTGGGTTGCTGCCCTCTTCGACTCGTCTGACGACGAGCCGACATTCGGTTGGATGGGCCGAGCGACCGGCGAGGCGCGCGAAACGCTGGGGAACTTGGATGAGCAGATTGAGGACGCCTTTGCGGAGAAGAATGGGCGCCTCGGCGAGATGTTGAAGCGAATGCGGAAGACCGTGGCAGGTCGACAACTTCTCGGCTTCCTCGCTAGCCGCAATGTGCTCCCCAAGTATGGGTTTCCGGTCGACGTGGTCCCGTTGGAACTTTCCGGAGACAGCTCGGTCGTGGCTGGGGATCTTGAGCTCGATCGCGATCTGAGACTGGCCATCGGCGACTATGCGCCGGGTTCAACCGTGGTGGCGGGCGGTCATCTTTGGAGGTCGGAGGGTTTGCGTCGCCAGCGCGAGCGTGAGCTGCCGGTCTACAAATGGAGGCTCTGTAAAGAGTGTGGGGCCTTCAGGTCCAAGTTGGGCGATCCGGGAGTCGAGTGCCCGCAGTGCGGATCTGATCATTCGAGTGCCGGTGGAGACTATGTCCAGCCGATATTTGGGTTCATCGGGGCTCATGAGGGTGAACCGGGTGATAGCCGCCCATCCCGCAATCGCCGGATGCGGACTTGGTTCGGTTCCTATCGCGACACGACTCCGGACCTGTCCCCGGTTGAGGAGTTGTCTGAGGTGATCCCGGTTGGGGCCCGCACGAGTCGGCAGGGCCGGATTGTCACTATCAATGAGGGATCTGGGCAGGGTTTTCGAATCTGCGCGTGGTGTGGTCGTGGGGAGAAACCACAGCCGAGAGGGAAGAGGTCATCAGGCGATCACGCCGATATCCGTCGGCCGGGAAAGCGCTGCAAGGGGTCGTTTCGGGTCCAGAGTCTCGGACACGACTACCTCACCGACGTCGCCGAAATACGCATAGGAGGACCGCATCGTCGTCAAGGCGCCGAATCTGCGAGCCGGAGCTTGTTGTATGCGCTTTTGGCTGGAGTGTCTGAGCTTGGCATTGCCAGGTCTGATGTCGACGGCACGCTTCAGCCGACAGCCACTGGTATGCCGGCTCTGGTGATTTTCGACACCGTGGCCGGCGGGGCCGGGCACTCTCAGCTCATTTCGGAACGGCTTCCGGAGCTGTTCGAAGCAGCATGGCGGGTTGTTTCCTCGTGCAGCTGCGAAGAGACATCATCTTGCTACGGGTGTCTTCGCACATATGGGAATCAGTATTTCCACGATGATCTCTCACGTGGCGATGCTCGAGACATGATCGAGTTTGTTCTTGGGCGTAAGGGTGATGCCCAGGCATGGCATGGAGAGTTCCACCCGGTGATTCATGACCTGATCGATGCGGCACTCGATTCTGGGGCTGAGTTGCCGGTGCCCGGCTACGAGACCGGGTGCGGCGTTCCTGTTGAGGCTGCTTGGCCAGACGAGAAGATCGCCATTTGGATTGAGAGCGGGGACGACGTGTCGGCGGAACGCACCAGCTGGTTCGTGGAGCAAGGTTGGAACGCTCGACATGCCCATGATTGGACGGCAGCTGAGTTGGTCGCGTCCCTTCGGGCGGCTCACGGATTGCACATGTAGTCGCCACCCAGCCCACCACATGTCACAGCAATCCCGTATGTGGCAATGTAGGCGCCACGTCATTTCGAGGTGGCGGGTGGCTTCGAAGGAGTGGGTTTGACGCATAGGGGTGTGGGGCGATGGTGAAGTCGACGCCGGCTGCGGTGCTGCCGTTGATTGCGCCTGGTGCGCAGGTGGTTGTGCGTGACGAGGAATGGCTGGTGAAGTCGGTGCAGCACACGCCCACCGACGGGTTCATGGTGCGGTGTGTGGGTCGTAGCCCGTTTGTTCGCGACACCGAGGCCACGTTCTTCACGAATCTCGATGTGATCGAGCCGTTGCGTCCGGAGGAGACTCGGCTGGTCCCGGATGATTCGCCGGGGTTCCGCAAGGGTCGTCTGTATCTGGAGGCGACGATTCGCAAGACTCCGGTGGCGGCCACGGAGACTCGTTTGGCGGTGTCGCAGCATCAGCTTCTCAACGAGTTGCAGTATCAGCGTCGTGCGGTGTCGAAGGCGCTCACTGGTTTGCGGCCTCGTTTGTTGATCGCCGATTCGGTGGGTTTGGGTAAGACCCTCGAGGTGGGGATGATCTTGTCGGAGCTGATTCGCCGGGGTCGGGGCGACAAGATTCTGGTGGTCACGCCTCGCCATATTCTCGAGCAGTTCCAGCATGAGTTATGGACTCGTTTCGCGATCCCGTTGGTGCGGCTCGATTCGGAGGGCATTCAGCGTGTCCGTCGCAAGATTCCGGGCAACCGCAATCCGTTCACGTATTACAAGAGGGCGATCATTTCGATCGATACGTTGAAGAACGCGGGCCGTTATCGCCATCATCTGGAGGGCATCCGTTGGGATGCGGTGGTGATCGACGAGTGTCACAACCTGGCGAATCGGGGCACTCTCAACAATCAGTTGGCGAAGGTGTTGGCGCCGCGCACTGATGCGTTGTTGCTCACTTCGGCCACTCCTCACAACGGCGATCCGAAGGCGTTTGCGGAGTTGGTGCGGTTGTTGGACCCCACTGCGATTGTCGACCCGGAGAAGATCACCAAGCACGACATTTCGCATCTCTACATCCGCCGTCACAAGCAGCACAAGGAGGTGGCGCCGGAGCTTGGCTCGAGGTGGGCCGACAGGTTGCAGCCGAGGGCCATCGAGGTGGTGCCGAGCCCAGCGGAGGCCGAGCTCTTCGCTGAGTTGTCCGACACGTGGGTTCATCCGCCGGCCGGTCGGGAGGCGCCGGTGGCCGGCAAGGGTCGGGGTCTGTTCCCGTGGACTTTGATGAAGGCCGCATTGTCGTCGCATCGGGCGTTGGCTCAGACCATCGAGAATCGCCGCAAGTCGTTGGCGTCGAAGGCCGACCCGGTCATCGGGCTTTCGAAGAGTCAACAGGCCGAGGACGATGCGCTCGTGGTGTTGGCCGACCGGTGCGCCGCTGTGGGCGACGACGACGCGTCGAAGCTGATTCGCCTGATCGCCGAGCTGCGTCAGATCGGGGTGGGGCCGCGGTCCAAGACCCGGGTGGTGGTGTTCTCGGAGCGGATCGCCACGCTTGATTGGTTGGCCGACACGCTTCCGGCGGAGTTGGGGTTGAAGCGGGAGCGCCATGTGAGGGTGCTCCACGGGGGCCTAACCGATGTGCGGCAGATGGATGTGATCGAGGAGTTTTCCTTGGCGGGAAGCGACGTGAGGTTGTTGCTCACCGGCGACATGGCCTCGGAGGGTGTCAACCTTCACCGTCAGTGCCATCACATGATCCATTTCGATCTTCCGTGGTCGTTGATCACGATTGAGCAGCGCAACGGCCGTATAGATCGTTACGGCCAGGAGCATTCGCCCGACATTCGGGCTCTGCTGGCCACACCGGATCATCCTCGTATGCGTGGTGATCTGCGGGTGTTGGAGCGTCTGTTGGAGCGTGAGCATGAGGCCCACAAGGCGTTGGGTGATGCGGCTTCGTTGTTTGGGTTGCATTCGGCTGATTTGGAGGAGGACACGATCGTCAAGGCGTTGCGTGACGGCGACGATCCCGATGCGATCATCCCGTCGGAGCCTCGTAGCGACGGTTTCGATCTGATGGCGTTGATGGCGGGTTCCACCGGCGATGGCGACGTTGAGGTGTTCGAGCCGCCCACGTTGTTCGCTGCCGACAGCGAGTTCATCGATGACGCGTTGCGGTTCGTGTTCGACGATCCTGGCACCGAGCTCGAGTTGCGCGCGGATGCAGCCGACCCCACGTTCGTGTCGTTGGCTCCACCGCGGGATCTGGTCAACCGTCTCAGGTCGTTGCCTCAGACCTATCTGGCCGAGCAGAAGATCGCCGACCGGATGAGGCTCACCGCCGATGTGCAGGTGGCCGAGGCGAAGCTGGCTGAGGCGTTGGAGTCCACCGATTCGACCTGGCCCACGGTGGGTCACCTGTCGCCGTTGCATCCGTTCATCGAGTGGATCACCGACAAGGTGCTGGTTTCTGTTGGCCGTAACGAGGCGCCGGTGTTGGTGGCCGACGTTGATCGGCCGGTGTTTTGCGTTCAGGGGTTGTATTCCAACGGCAAGGGACGTCCGCAGTTGGTTGAGTGGTTGGCGGTTTCGCCCGGTGCCGACGATCCGGTTCGCGACCTGTTCGAGGTGTTGCGTGCCGCCGGGGTCAGCCCTGAGATGAGCAACCCTGGGGCTTCGTTGGATCTCGCGCCGGTCGAGGCGAAATTGGGCGACGCGGTCGAGCTGGCTCGCCGGGAGTTGGCCGAGCGACGTCGCCGCCACGATCAAATGCTCGATGCGCGTCTGGCCGAGCCCCAGCAACGGCTCAGCGACTGGTCGAGGGGTCGTGAACGCCTCGAACGTCAGATGGCCAACGAGGGTCGGGCCCGCAAGTTGGCCACCGAGCGGCGCGACACCAGAGATCGGGTGGCCCGTGAGATCGAGTCGATGCGAACGGCTGGGGAGCCACTGGTGAGAGTGCTGGCCGTGTTGGTCGGGTCTCAGTTGGTGGGAGGCGGACGATGACTTTCGATTCGATCATCAACCGGGGCGAGTTTTTCTCCAACCATTATCTCGACGCGGTGATCGGCGGTGATCTCGGTGATCTGCGGGCCCGTTGGGACCACATGGAGCGCCGTGACGTGCCCACCGGCCGAGCCGGCCTGCGGTCGATGTCGCGTGATTTCTTCGCGGCTCGCGGCGCGGCGGCCGAGGCCGGCCCGTCCCGCAGGGCCGAGACCGCCCGGGCTGTCAACGCCGTGGTTCTCGGAGCGTTGGGTTACCGACCGGAGCGCACCACGGTCGATCTGGCCCGAACCGGCGAAGACACCGTGCGTGTGGAAGCGGCTCATGTGGTCGAGACCGGCAGCGGCTTGTGGCTGCTGGCGCTCGACGCCGGGTTCGCCACCGATGTCGATCAGCTGTTTGCCGACGACGACCAGGACTCGAACCGAAACACGGTCGGCTTGGTCGATCCGGTGTGGCGTGAGGGCGACAAACGGGCCTTCGACTCGGTGCCCGACGCCATCGGGGCGATTTTCGCCACCGACGAGCCGCCGCGTTACGTGTTGGTGGCCGCGGGCACGATCGTGGTGTTAGCCGAACGGGCGAAATGGGCTGAGGGCCGGTTCTTGGCGTTCGATGTCGACGGGGCGTTGGAGCGCAACGACACCAAAACCAAGGGCGAGATCGAGACGATCGCGGCGCTGTTCTCGGCCGAGGCGGTGATCCCCGATGATGGCCAGAGCGTGCTCGATGAGCTGGTGGAGCAGTCTTACAAGCACGCGGTGGGCGTGTCGAAGGAGCTGCGGGTCGGGATCCGCGAGTCGATCGAGATTCTGGCCAACGAGGTGATCCGTCAACGTCTGGCCGCGGGCCGGGCCGTGTATGAGGGCGCCAACGCGGTCGATGCCCGCGAACTAACCCGGCAGTCGTTGCGGTGGTTGTTCCGGCTGGTGGTGTTGTTGTTCACCGAGTCGCGCCCTGATCTCGGGGTGTTGCCGGTCAACGACGAGGCCTACATGGACGGCTACAGCCTTGATCGGCTTCGGGAATTGGTGTCGGTTGATCTCGATTCGGATCGGGCCCGCAACGGCAGCCATCTCCATGAGTCGTTGAATCGCCTGTTCGAGTTGGTGAACGACGGCTACCACGCCGAGTCCGCTCAGCAGGCCTTGTTGAGTGAGCACATCGCCGACGACGACCCAGCGGGTCGCAGCTCCGAAAACTATCTGCAGTTTCCGGGTCTCGACGCGGCCCTGTTCTCGCCGGAATCGACTCGTCTGCTCGATTCGGTCACGCTGCGCAACGAGGCCCTGCAGCAGGTGCTCAGGCGTCTGATGTTGGCCGAGGGTCGCACCGCTCACGACCAGGCCGGCTACGTGTCGTATGCCCAGCTCGGCATCAACCAGCTCGGTGCGGTGTATGAGGGTTTGATGGCCTACGGAGGGTTCTTCGCCACCGAGGATCTCTTCGAGGTGGCCAAGGGCGGCGATGCTTCTGATGGCACGTGGATGGTGCCGGTGACCGAGGCCGACGACTACCCCGATGAGGTGTTTGTCACCGCCACCGATGCGCTCACTGGCCGTGACGATCGCGTGCTTCATCCCAAGGGCAGTTTCGTGTTTCGCCTGTCGGGCCGTGACCGTCAGCGCAGCGCCAGCTACTACACCCCTGAGGTGCTCACCCGTTGCGTGGTGAAACATGCCCTGGCCGAACTGTTGGGGCTCGACGACTACGCCCCCGAGGGCGGGTCGAGCGGTATCACCGATGCCGAGCAGCTTCTCGACATCACGATTTGCGAGCCGGCGCTGGGGTCGGGGGCGTTCGCCAACGAGGCCATCAATCAGCTTTCCGAGGAGTATCTGCGTCGCCGTCAGGGTGAGCTTGGCGAGAGCCTCGAACCGGAACGCTACCGACGCGAGCTGCAGCGGGTGAAGGCCCACTTCGCGCTGCATCAGACCTACGGGGTAGATCTCAACGCCACCGCGGTGGAGCTGGCCGAGGTGAGTTTGTGGCTCAACTGCATGCATCCCGGACTGAAGGCCCCATGGTTCGGTTTGCAGTTGCGGGCCGGCAACTCGCTGATCGGGTGCCGTCGCTCCACATGGCGGGCCGGACAGCTCGGCGACAAGCCGTGGAAGGAAACCCGCAAGGGGCGCACCAGCCCACCGGTCGACCGCCGGCTCAGCGACGGACCGCTCGACGCCGACGAGATCCATCACTATCTGTTGCCGGGCCACGGCTGGGGTGCGGTGGCCGGCCGCAAGGAAGCCAAAGAACTCCGCCCCGACCAGACCAAGGCCCTCAAGGAATGGACCAAGAAGATCCTGGCCGCTCCGGTGCGCTCCGATGCGAAACGTCTCGGTGCTCTGGCTGCTGCGGTGGAACAGGCATGGGTGTCGGCTGAGGCCCGGATCTCACTCACCCAACAAGCGCTTCGCCGCCCGATCGACGTCTACGGCGCGACCGCGGCCGACCGGGCGCCGTCGATCACGCGTGCCGAAGCCGAACGGGTGCTCGCCGACCCCGACTCGCCGCTGGGACGGCTCAGAACCTTGATGGACGCGTGGGTGGGCCTGTGGTTCTGGCCCCTCGATTCCGGCACAACGCCGCCGTCGTGGGATCAGTGGCTGCGCGCGGCTGAGGACCTCTTGCGTCCCGATGAACGCCACGGCCCTGCCGGCCAGCTCGACCTTTTCGAAGATCTCGCCGACCTGCTGGCCGCCCAAGATCGCCTCAACGCCGGGCACCCCTGCACCGCCGACATCATGCAACGCCACCCGTGGCTGGCGGTGGCCGTGGAAGCGGCCCGCCGCGAGGGGGCGTTTCACTGGGACCTCGAGTTTGCACCGGTGTTCCAGCGGGGCGGGTTCGATCTACAGGTCGGAAACCCACCGTGGGTGCGACCTCGTTGGTATGAGAATCTCGTGCTCGCCGAGTCCGACCCGTGGTGGGGGATCACCGACAAGGCCCCAGCCGCGGAACGAAAAGCACGTCGCTCTCTCGATCTGGCCGACCCCCACAGCCGGGCCGATTACGTTTCCGAACTCGTGTCGGCCTCTGGGGTAGTCGAAATCCTCGGCTCGCCAATCGAACGACCCGTGCTGGCCGGAATCCAGACCAACCTCTACATGGTGTTCATGGATACCGTCTGGCGCCATCTCGCCGACACCGGAGTCGTGGGCCTGCTCCACCCCGAAAGCCACTTCACCGACCCCAAAGCCGGCGCGCTACGGCGAGCTACCTACGGCCATCTCCGTCGCCACTGGCAAATGATCAACTCGTTGTTCATTTTCGAAGACATCCACGACATGAACACCTTCGGGGTTCAGGTGTACGGCAAGACCAGCGGTCTGCACTTCACTCAGTCTTCGTACTTGTTTCATCCGGACATGATCGATCGCTCGCTCGTGCATGACGGGCAGGGGCAGAGCCCGGGTATCCAGTATCCGCAGGGGGGGTGGGATCTTCGCCCTCACCGGTCGCGGGTGCTGACCATCACCGAGGAGGTGCTCGCCGACTGGGCCCGATTGTTTGACGAACCCGGCACTCCTGCGGCCGAGGCCCGGTTGTTGCGCCCGGTGACCACCGCCGATCTCGATGCGTTGTCGGTATTGGCCGCTCAGCCGACCCGTCTCGCCGATCACGAATACCACTGGACTCGGGGCCATGAGGAAGATCGTGCCAAGACCGACGGGATCATCCGTTGGGACACGAAGGTGCCCGATTCGTGGGACGAGGTGATCCTCCAAGGCCCACATTTCACCATCGCCACCCCGTTCGCCAAGCAACCCAACGAGAACTGCAAACACAATCAGGACTACAGCGAATGGGATCTCGAATCCCTCCCCGAACGAGTCATCCCGAGAACCAACTACCAACGCGCCTGCGATCGCGAAAAATACGAAGCCAACCTCGACCACTGGAACGGTAAGCCCTCGTCCGACTATTGGCGTTTGATATGGCGTCGGATGACTCAGCCAGGACTCGAGCGATCTACGCACCCGATCCTGTTGCCGCCTGGACCAGATTTCGTATTCACGAGTTGGTGTATCTCTCTGGGCCTAGCAGAAAGTGCGGCGTTCTCCGGGCTCTTGGCATCTGTGCCTCTGGACTACCTCACGAAAGTTTCGGGCAGGGCAGACATCACATTCGACTTCATATCAAGGTTCCCTTTCCCGGCACCGACCAGACTGTCCGCTCCCCTGACTCTCCGCACGCTGCGCCTCAACTCCCTGACCGCCGATTACGCGCCGTTGTGGGCGGAACTCTACGAACCGTCGTGGCGCGACGACTCCTGGACGGATCCGTCGCTCACCCGCTTGGCCCTCGGTGATGTCGGCCCGCAGTGGTCGATGGCCACGCCGTTGCGTCGCGATCAGGAACGCCGCATGGCCCTCGTGGAACTCGACGCCCTTGCTGCGCTGATGCTCGGGTTGAGCGCCGAGCAGTTGTGTGGCATGTATCGCACCCAGTTCGCGGTGCTGCGAAAGTACGAATACAAGATGGTGTTCGATGCCGAGGGTCGCAAGATCTGCGGCTACCACCAGTCGGCCGGGTTCCGGCAATCACAGCTTCAAGATCAGGCCAAGGCAGGCGACCTGCCGCCCGAATGGAAGAACCTCTGGAAGCTCTACGAACAGTACGAGGAGGATCCGTCGTCGGTCGACTGGATGGGTCTCTACACCGCGCCGTTCACCAGAGCCGACCGTGAACTCGAAATGACAAGGGCCTACAACGAATTCCAACGCCGCCTCGATTCATCCGATCCCGACCCAACCTGAGAGAACGCAATGCCGCCTTCCGTATACACATCCGTCCAATATCCGCTCGGTTACCTGGTCGAAAGCATTGGCTTGCACAATTTGGCCCTGCCAGACATCCAGCGGCCGTTTGTGTGGTCCACAACCAAGGTGCGCGAACTCTTCGATTCGATGTACCGGGGCTACCCGGTCGGAACGTTCATGTTTTGGAAAACCGGCGCCGAGGTCGGCTCCCGACAGATCGGATCGGAGGATGCCGGCAAGGTCCCCGACCTTCTCATAGTCGACGGACAGCAACGGCTTACATCTCTCTACGCCGTCATGACCGGGAGCGAGATTCTCACGGAGAAGTTCGAGCAGAAGTTGCTTCGAATCGCGTTCAGCCCGGTCGCCGAGCGATTTGAGGTCGCCGATGCAGCCATCGAGCGCGACCCGGAATTCATTTCCAACATCAGCGTCCTGTGGGGCCAGGACCACCATCGTGCCACCAATTCCTTCCTTGACCAGCTCGCCGAAAGCCGAGAAGGGGGATTGTCGCAAGATGAGCGGTATGAGTTGCTCGATCGCATACAGAGGCTGAAGGACCTGTCGAACTATTCCTTCCAAGTGATTCAACTCAGCGAACAGGCCAATGAAGAAGAAGTTGCGGAGATCTTTGTTCGGGTGAATTCCGAAGGAGTCCAGCTCAACCAAGCCGACTTCATCCTCACCCTGATGTCCGTCCACTGGGACAAAGGGCGGCGTCAACTCGAAGCCTTCAGCCGGGCGGCCAAAGACCCGGCAATCACCGGGCCGTCACCAAAGAACGCATTCATAGAGCCGGGCGCCGACCAGATGCTGCGGGCCGGGGTGGGGCTGGCATTCAGACGCGGGCAGCTGCAACACGTCTACAGCATTCTCCGGGGCAAGGACCTCGAGACGGGAGACGTGAGCGCAGATCGCAGAACCGAACAGTTCGAGACGCTGCGAAAAGCCCAAGACGAGGTGCTCGACCTCACCAACTGGCACGAATTCCTCAAGTGCTTGGCTCGCGGTGGGTTTCGGAATCGACGCATGGTCACGTCGGCCAACGCGATCATTTTCAGCTACATCATCTGGCTGATCGGCCGTCGCGACTTCGGACTCGACCACAAAACCCTCCGCCCGCTGATCGCCCGCTGGTTCTTCATGGCTCACACCACGGGCCGATACACGTCGTCGCCTGAGAGTCGCATCGAATCTGATCTCAACCGCATTAGCGCTCTTGAAGCCGGCGATGGCGAAGCGTTCTGCGCCGAACTCGACCGACTGATCTCCAACAACTTCACACGCGACTACTGGGAGATCTCACTACCGAACCTCATCGACAATTCGTCGCCGCGTTCGCCAGGTCTTTACGCCTATTGGGCGGCGCTCAACCTGCTTGACGCTCAACTGCTGTTTTCCGACATGAAGGTGGCCGACGTGCTCGATTCGAGCCTTCACTCAAAGAAGTCGATCGAGCGTCACCACTTGTTCCCGAAAGCTTTTCTGGCCAAACAAGGGGTCAAGGCCTCGCGCCTCGTCAATGCCATCGGCAACATGGCATTTCTCGACTGGCCCGACAACATCGAGATCAGCGCCGACGACCCCCGCGACTATTGGCCGAAGATGACCGATCGCATGCCGGCCGACCGCTTGGCTCGCCAAATCGAATGGCACGCACTTCCGGTCGGATGGGAGCAGCTCGAATACGAGACGTTCCTCGAACGGCGCCGAATCATGATCGCCGATGTCGTACGGAGGGGGTTCGAAACTCTCAGCGGTGATCCTCGGATACTGCCGGATGGGCCGGTGAGCGTCAGAGACCTGATAGCGCTCGGCGAGTCGCAAACCCTCGAACTCAAGTCGACCGCCCGCTGGAATCTCCACACGGAGTCGGCCGACAAGAAAATGGAGCACGTCATCGTCAAGACCGCGTGTGGATTCTTGAATGCTGAAGGCGGCACGCTGCTGATCGGTGTCGAGGACGACGGAAACATCCTCGGTCTTGGCCGCGACATGTCGACCCTCGGGTCGAAAGCCAACCGGGACGGCTACGAGCTATGGCTCCGACAGCATCTCGACAACAACCTCTCGATTTCTACCGCCGGCGTGGTGAGGATCGAATTCGCTTCAGAGAACGATCTCGAGGTCTGCGTGGTCCGAGTCGCCGCCAGTGGGAGCCCAGTGTTCGCGAGGCCGTTCCAGAACGGGTCCGGCCCATCAGAATTCTGGGTGCGAAACGGTAACAAGACAGAGCAACTTCATGGCGATGACATGATGACCTACCGAGAGAACCACTGGGGCTGACCGTGCCGTCAAGGTCATCGATGAACACGCGCCGGATCTTCGTGCATTCGCCTAACCGTCTCGCTGAGCCCATCGGGGCGGTATCGCCCGTTGTCGCCCCAAAAATGATGTGCCCCCGACCGCATTACCGGGAATCCCGGGAGAGGCTGTACGGGGGCTTACGGCCATGACAATACACGCGGCGGGTAGGTCCGCATGATCCCATCGCTTGTTGTTGAGGAGATCCGGTCGGCTCTGGTCGAGTACCTGAGCACCACCTACGCGTTGTCTGATGATGCGGCACAGGAGGCCCTGACGGCGTTTCTCGGTGATCCGGTCGATGGGATCTTCCGCGGGCCGTACGCCCAGGTGCGCACACCGTTCGCATCGGTCGGCGACAGCTGGCAGCCGCCGCTCGACTGGGTGCCCGAGGGGTTCCGGCCTTACGCCCATCAGGCGAGCGCCTTCGAACGGCTCAGCACCGTGGATGGGCGGACGCCCCAGCCGACGATCGTCACCACCGGCACGGGCTCAGGCAAGACCGAATGCTTTCTCTATCCGATCCTTGATCACTGTGCCCGTGAACGGGCCGCTGGCCGGCAGGGCATCAAGGCGCTGATCCTTTATCCGATGAATGCTCTTGCATCCGATCAGGCCGGGCGTCTCGCGGAGCTCGTTCACAGCGAGGCCGCTCTGGCCGGGATCACCGCCGGGCTCTACGTGGGCGAGCAGGGTCGCCACTCCGACATGGGGCCGGGCCACCTGATCGACAAGCGTGAGGTGATGCGGGTGCATCCGCCCGACATCTTGCTCACCAACTACAAGATGCTCGACTTTCTGTTGCTGCGGAAGAACGACCGTGAGCTGTGGGCCGGCAACCTCCCCGACACGCTGCGCTACGTGGTGCTCGACGAACTCCACACCTACGACGGCGCGCAAGGAACCGATGTGGCGATGTTGCTGCGGCGCCTCGGCCGCACTCTCGCCATGTCTCGGCCCGGCTCACCGCTCGGCGACGCCTGCCCGGTGGCAACGTCGGCAACTCTCGGCACTGGCGTCGGAGCCGCCGAAGAGCTGCGTGGGTTCGCCGGCAAAGTGTTCGGCACTCCATTCGATGATGGCTCGGTGATCGGCGAGACCCGGCTCAGCGTTGAGGACACCTGCGGCCCGGTCAACTACTTCCTTCCGATCCCCGACCCGATCGAGGTCGCGGCTCTCGACTCCGACGACACCGATGCCATAGCCGCGGCGTTCTGCGCTGCCCCCGACGACGGCATCGACCCGACCGGCCCCGATGACGTGGTCGAACTCGGCCGACGGTTGCTCGCCCATCCGCTCACCCGGGCTGTGCTGGCCGCGGTCAGCGACCGGCCGCGGGCGTGGTCTGATGCTGTGGCTGAAGTGATCACACGGGCCCCGGAATGGGGCCGGGCCTACATGCGTCGCCCCGACGCTGTGGAGAACGCCCTCGGCAAATACCTGCATCTGCTGTCGATCGCCCGCCGTGAGCGCTCCGGTGAGCAATATCCGCTGCTCACCGTCGAGATCCAACTTTGGATCCGTGAAGTGTCACGCGTGTTGCGAAGCGTTGAGGATCAACCGCGGTTCCGGTGGCGCGACAGCGCGGCAACGATCGAAGGCGAACTCGGCCCAGACCAAGTGGACCAAGAACTACCGGCGGTCTACTGCCGGCGATGCGGGTCGGCGGGATGGATGGCGCTGGCCAGCGAAGTGTCGGGCAGGCTCACGGTGAAACCCGAAACGATTTACGCAGCCGCGCTCGCCCGCAATCCCAATCAACGGGCACTGATCCACGCTCACCCCGACCTGCCCGAAGTTGCCTGGTATGACCCGGTAAACCGTGAACTCGTCGACGCCGCAGATGACGGTCTGGTGCCGGTGTTGGTGACCCCCAGCGACGAAGAAGCCCGCCGTTCGGAGTGCCCGGCCTGCGGCGAAAGCGATGGCATCCGGTTCCTTGGCACCAAAGTGGCGTCGCTGGCGTCGGTCGCCCTCAGCACCTACTTCGGTTCGCCTTCGGTTGAGCTCGAAGAACGAAAGCTGCTTGCCTTCACCGACTCGGTACAGGACGCCTCGCATCGCGCCGCCTTCTTCTCGGGACGCACCTACCGGTTCAACCTTCGATCGCTGCTGAGCGGAGCTGCCATGGATGCCGGGTCGACAACTCTCGCCGACCTTGCCGCCACGATCGCCGACAACGCCACCACCCCAATCGAACGCTACGCAGTCGTGTCGCCCGACTTGCTGCGCCACCGCGAGGTGCGCACGGTGTGGACCGACAGGCCCGACGGTGGTGGGCTCGAACTGTTGCGTCAACGCATCGCGTTTGAAGCTCATCTCGAGTTCGGTCTGCGAAGCAGGATCGGGCGCACGCTAGAACTGTCGGGGGCGGCATCGGCCCATGTAGAAATCCGCGACTTCGACGCAATCGTCGACCTGATCGGCGAAGACTTCGAAGCCCAATTCGGCCAGGTCGATTCGGCCACGCTCGACGCCATCCCCGTGTGGCTGCGGGGGCTGGTCGAACGGGCCCGACTCCGCGGCGGTATCCATCACCCGTTTCTTGACCCCTACATCGCCGACAACGGCCGCACGTGGCACATCTGGGGCGGACGACCCGACGGGATGCCGCCGTTTGTGCGGGGCATCAGCCGCCCGACCTTCGCCACGACCGCCCTGAAGGGCGACTTCGATTCGCTCACCACCGTCGGCAAAACACCGACATGGTTTGTCGACTGGGCGGTGCGCACCCTCGGCGTCGAGCCCCACGACGCCGGCATCATCAACCCTCGTGTGTTCTCACTTCTGGCCAACGAAACCGACGCCGTGCAAGCCCACCAGGTCGGAGCCAACAAGGTCTACTCGCTCAACGCCGCCTCGATCGCCGTGACCGACGTGGGCGACGACGGCCCGCTCCCGCAACCATCTCTGCTGAGCTGCGACATCTGCGGTCACCGCCACGTGACAGCACCCGACCGGATCAACCACTGGGTCGGCACCCCGTGCCTGCGCTACCGCTGCCCCGGCCGGTTCCGGGTCGTGGCCCCCAAGCCGGCCAACTACTACCGCAGGCTCTACCGCACCGGCCAACCCAGGCGAGTCGTCACCGGCGAACACACCGGCCTGCTTGATCGCCGCAGCCGAGAAGACCTCGAAACCGCGTTCAAGACCGGCACCGCCGCGGATTCCCCCAACGTGATCACCGCCACCCCGACGCTCGAAATGGGCATCGACATCGGCGACCTCTCGGCCGTGATGCTCACCTCGGTGCCACCGAAACCCGCCAACTACATCCAACGAGCAGGCCGGGCCGGGCGCCGCACCGGCAACGCGCTGATCACCACGTTCGCCCGCAGCGACACCCACGACCTCTACTACCTGACCGACCCCGACGCCATGCTCGCCGGCGATGTGCGGCCACCCAACTGCTACCTCGACGCCGCCGAGACCCTGCAGCGCCAATACGTCGCCTACCTGATCGACCGGGTGGCCGACCAGACCATCAACGCCCCTGCGCTCGAACAACACATGGGCAAACTCATCCCGGGCGGATTCGACGACGACGGATTCTTCCGACACCTCATCGACGCCTCCACGCTCGACCCCACCCACATCGACGCGTTCGTGACCCTCTTCGGCGATCAACTCAGCGGCGAGACCGTTGAACAGCTTCGGGAGTTCGCCACTGGCGGCATCGCCGTAATGCTCAAAGACGCCGCCGAGACCTGGAACGCCTCCTACCGAGACCTCGGACTCCGACGCGACCGGATCAGGGCCGCCATCGAACGACTCAGCGAAGCCGACCAGCGCAACCCCAACACTGAGGAAGACCTCAAAGACCTCAAAGGCCAACGGGCATCCATCATCAACCGGCTTCAAGACGCCCGCAAGGAATACTCGCTGTCGGGTCTCGAACGCCTCGGCGTACTGCCCAACTACACCCTGATCGACGACGCAGCCACCCTCGAGGCCACCATGTGGTCACGAGACGACGACGGCAACTACGAAGTCGAGCGCTACGAATACGGCCGTCCGGCAGCACTCGCGGTCAGAGAATTCGCCCCCGGAAACAGCTTCTACGCCGGTGGACACCGCCACGTCATCGACACCCTGGACATCGGCTCGGCCGACGAACCACACACCGAAACCTGGCGGCTCTGCCCCGATTGCGGCTTCGGTGAAATCGAACGCAACGATCAACCAAGATCGAAGTGCCCGAGATGCGGGTTGGAAGGGATCACCGACGTGGGTACCCGCCACAAGATGCTGCGCCTCCAAACCGCCCGATCGAACTCGTCGGAAGAAACAGCCCGGGTCTACGACGAAAGCGACGACCGGCAACGCGAGAACTACGACGTGATCACCAGCGTCGACGTCGACCCGGCCAACGTCACCGGCGCATGGCAACTCACCGGCCGAGTGTTCGGTGCCGAGTTCGGTCGCTACACCAAGATCCACACGATCAACCTCGGGCTCAAGGAACGCCAAGGCGAATCGATCCCCATCGACGGTGCCCCCCGCCACGTCACCCGATTCGCGGTGTGCGCTCACTGCGGGGCGGCCCGAGACGGACGCGACGACCGCGGAGGCAAACGCCCCGAAGCCCTCCATCACGGTTGGTGCAAAGTGCGGTCGGGAGCGGTTCGCGAGCGCTGGGAACAAATCCTGCTGCACCACGAACTCACCACAGATGCCATCCGCCTGCTGCTGCCGGTATCGATGTTCGACATCGACACCCGTCTTGCCTCTTTCAAAGGTGCGCTGCTTCTCGGTCTTCGAAAAGATTTCGGCGGCGACCCCGACCATCTCCATGTGATCACCAGCGAACTGCCCAACCGCGCCGGGCTGGGTCGCTACCACTTCCTTGTCCTCTACGACCGGGTTCCCGGCGGCACCGGCTACCTCGACCGCCTCGCCGACCCCGACAGGGTGCGCGAAATCCTCGAAGGCGCACGCGAACTCATCGCCCGCTGTCAATGCGTCAACGAAGGCCGCCACGCGTGCCACCGATGCCTGCTCGGCGTGGTCGACCGGAGCGAATACGACCTGGTAAGTCGCGATCTTGCCCTCTCGCTGCTCGACGAACTCCTTACCGAGTGGGAAGTCGACGACACCATCGCAACCATCGCCGACGTGCCCATCGCCAAGGTGGAGGAATCAGAACTGGAACGCCGATTCAAGGTGGCGTTGCAGGACTGGGCAGCCACCGATCCCTTGGTAACGATGAAACCGATTCCGGGAAAGAACGGCTACGGGGCATTCGAGTTGCGATTCGCTGATGATGACCGTCAGCTCGTGGCCCGATACCGCATCGACGAACAGGAAGGCCTCGGCACCAGCCCGTCGACCATCCCCGATTACACGATCCGCCGGGTCGATTCGCCAGGGCGAGACATTGCCGTCTACCTCGACGGATACCAGTTCCATGCCTCCGACGAACACAACAACATCTCTGCTGACGCTGCCAAACGCAACGGCATCAGGTCCGAAGGCAAATGGGTGTGGAATCTCACCTGGAACGATGTCGAAGAATTCCACACCGCAGTCACCGCCGAAATGCCACGCCGGCCACCGAATCGCCCACTGCTGACCGGCAAGGCCAAGATCAACGCCAAGGCAATCCACGCAGGCCGACCTTCCGGCACCGCTGAGCATCTCGACTACGACACCGTCGACGACAACCCGCTTCAACTGCTCCTCGTCCACCTGCGCCACCCCGATCCCGAAACCTGGTCGCGGCTCGCGAGATCGGCAGTCGCCGGAATGGCCAGCGTCGGCGGGCTTCGGCCGGTCGCTGCCGCCAACGCACGGCAGGTGATCGAGGCGGCGCTGCGCAACGAAACTCTCGATGCATCCGTGGGCCCGGCCGGTGACCGAGCAGCACCAGCGCTGGCCAACGTCGCTCAATGGACGACCAGCAGCGGCCTCAAGTTCACGCCCATGCTCGCCATGGCCAACCCCAACGCCGAAGCATGGACCGTGTTCTCCGTGCTGGCCGACAGCGCTGAGGATCTAGCCGCCGGCCCTGCCGACAAATCCCATATCCAACGCTGGCGTGAATGGCTGCAATGGGCCAACGTCATCCAGTTCCTCGGTGCCCGCCACGAACAACGAGCCGCATGGATCGCAGGAGTGTCCGACCCGGACATGGCTGAAATCGATGACCTGTGGATCATGCCGGCCGCAGCGGTCAGCGGCGCCCCGACCGCTCAGGCACCCGCCGCCGAAACCACGGTTGAGATCACCGATGACATGATCGAAGAACTCGACCTCGTCCTCGACCGCGCGGCCCGAGCCCTGGCCAAAACAGCCCTGCACCGCGGCGCCCCGCCGTTTATCGCCGGCTACGAACTCGACGGCACACCAATCGAAGTGGCCTGGCCCGAACAACGAATCGGGGTGCTCGCCTCGGGCGACGGCGCATCCACTGCAGACGACACGACAGGGTGGCGGCTCGAAACCGCTGACCGTTGGACTACCGACCAATTGCTCGAAGCACTGAAAGGCGACCGCTGATGGCGCAGCTCGCAATACACGCAGACTTGGCGCTCGGCCCGACGCGACTCGAGAACTCCGTACGGAAGAGAATCCTGGAACTGGTCGACATATTTCAGAGAAGCACAGCGGCCCAACTGGCGAAGATGGAAGGGGTCCAACTCGAGACGCACAAGGACCAACTCGACCCGAGAGCCCGCACCATTCGCGTGACCAAGAACTTCCGCGGGATCGTTTACGACTTCGTCGACGGTGAGAAATTCCTTCTCTACAAGATCCTTCCCCACAAGGATTCCGACCGGTGGATGGAACGCAACCGCTTCGCAGCCAACGTGCAGACCGGCGCAATCGAAGTGTGGGACATGTCCGCGGTTGAAGGAACCATCGCCGAGCTGAAACCCGTCGAAGACAAACCCCTCCTGTACGAACACCGCCCCGACAAGCACTTCCGACAGGTCGGAGTGCCAGAAAAACTTGTGCCGGCTCTGAGGGCGTTCACTTCAGAAGACGAGTTGCTAGCGATGCTGGCAGTGCTCCCGCCCACCCAATGCGATGCCCTCATGCTGCTCCTCGGGACCGACAGCCCCGACACAATTTTCAATGAGATCGCCGGAGATTTCGTGCCCGGCTCAATCGATGAAACTGAGGTCGGCAAGGCCATCGACACACCCGCATCGCAAGGGCAAATCCATGTGGTGACCGACGATGACGACCTCCGGATGATCCTCACCAAGCCGATGTCGCGCTGGCGGATCTTCCTGCACGCAAGCCAGCGACAGGTCGCTTACAAGCCGACGTTCAACGGCCCGGCCAGAGTGACGGGCGGGGCCGGCACAGGAAAGACCGTGGTGGCCATGCACCGCGCCAAGTTCCTGGCCGACAACCTCGACAGAGCGGTGAGCGGAAAACCGATCCTGTTCACCACCTTCACCAAGAACCTGGCTGAGGCGATTCGACGAGACCTGCGAGACCTCGGGGGAAACGAACTCCTCGATGCGGTGGAAGTCATACATGTCGACCAGCTCGCAAATCGCATCGTGCGCGAAGCCGAAGGATCATCGCCAACGATTCTCAAAGGGCGGAAACTCGAACAGGTTTGGGACGATGTCGTCGACGAGATTGGATCTCCACACCCGGCGGCGTTCCTCGCCAACGAATGGGAACAAGTGGTGTTGGCCCGCGGCTGTCAGTCCAGAGCCGACTACCTGATGGTCAGCCGGGCCGGACGTGGCATCCAACTCAACCGACGCGACCGGGCCGAAGTCTGGAAGGCCATCGAATCCTTCAACCAGAAGCTTGTGGAGATGGGTGCTCGCAACTTCGCCCAGGTGGCAGAAGAAGCCGCCTCATATCTGACACGCCGAACGGTGCGCCCATACAGGCATGTGATCGTCGACGAAGCCCAAGACCTCCACGAATCCCAATGGAGAATGCTTCGCGCTGTCGTGGCCGAGGGGCCGAACGACATGTTCATCGTCGGTGACAGCCACCAACGCATCTACGACCGGCGCACTTCTCTGTCGAAGATGGGAATCAACATCGTCGGAAGGTCACGCAAACTCCACATCAACTACCGCACTACGCACGAAATCCTCCGCTGGTCGCTAGCGCTCCTCGGCGAGGAAAGCTACGACGACCTCGACGACGGCATAGATACTCAGGACGTGGCCGGCTACCACTCGTTTTTGCGAGGGGGCCGACCCGTCATGTCGGGCCACTCCACGAGGGACTCGCAATACGCCGCACTCGCCGAACAAATCACCGAATGGATAGTCGGTGACGTCGGCGAAGAAGATGTGGCAATCGCCGCCCGCACCAACAAGTCTCTCGATGACGTCGAAGCCGAACTCGAGAAAGCCGGCATCGCCGTGTGCCGGCTGCGGGGCGAACTACCCAAAGGCGACGGTGTGAGGCTCGGCACGATGCACAGGGTGAAAGGGCTCGAGTTTCGCTGCGTCGCGGTCATCGACGCCGACGACGACAACGTGCCAATCGGTTACGCGCTCACCTCGGCCACCGCCGACCCGGTCCAGCATCGCACCGACCTGATCCGGGAACGTTGTCTGCTCTACGTGGCCTGTACCAGAGCCCGCGACAACCTCTGGGTGGGGTGGTCAGGAACCCCCAGCCGCTTCCTCGGCCCAATGCTCGGCGACTGAGCGGGGAAATACTGGGAATGGCTGCTCAACGGCGAACCAACAGCTCGAATGTCGCGGCTGGGCTCGCCGCTGGCATCGAAAGATTGAGCCTTCGAGCGCGAGCCGATGAAATCAAACGTGTCAACCAGGAGATGGGACAGGAGCCGCGCCTTGTGACCCAACCAGTGCTCTGGCCATATACCCGATTCTCCCTACGATGGACCGACCAGAACCAGAAAATGCTCTCATAGCAACTCGACCAACTGTCGGGTCCCCCTCACCCCTCATCCATGCCTGAAGTCTTCATATTCGGCCTCGGTTTAACAGATTCGTCTGAGGCATTGGCGTTCAGGCCCATCTTGGCGAGATCGACGTATCCAACAGAGCTGTGTAATAGTGCCAGCTCACGTCGTGGCCGTCTCTCTTGCAAAGTGTTCGCAAATCTCTCTCAATTGCCGGAGTTGGTTGTCCGGTGATCACCATTCCACGAGCCCCCGATCGGTTTTCCTTGGCGGCTAGCCTCTCAAGCCGGCGCATGTAGTTGTTCATTTGCACAGGCAGCCCCGAATCGGCTTCCCGGCACTTGAGCCCCACCCCGACGAGTCGGTCGGTTTCTGTCTCCTCACAACAGATATCGACGCGTTTGCCCCCGACCAAATATTGCGGTCTACGAAGACGGAGGCCTTCGACGATCGGCACATAATAGAAATTCGCAACCAGGAATCGTTCCAACTCCTTTTCGTTCCGGAACAGAGCCCTTTCGTGGGTGAGATTGGCGGGAGCTTCACCTAGAAAGAAGTAAATCCTTGTATCGCGACTGACCGATGGATCGGTGAGTTCGGGAAATGGGGCTACGCCCACGCGCTCGAATTCCGCCTGGATGAGCTCCAGTGCGGTGTGTCCCGCTCATCAGACAGTCTCCTCGCCAAGATCCAGTGTTGACAAGAACTCCCGAGCCTCATTGGCCAACTCGGTGCTCTCTGACTGGGCGGCATGTTCCAGAAGTGGTCTCACGGGCGGAGTCCAGTCTTGGTTGTAGTACTCCAAAGCAAGTCCGATCATTGCGCTCTCGCGAATACGGCCCTCGTGCGAGCTGAATGCTTCGTAGAGGAGGCCAAGGCGTTCGTCGTCGTCTTCGGTGACATCGGACAGCCAAAGAGCGGCTTCAGAGCGCACGTCTTGCTCGGGGCTCTGCATCGCCTCTTCGAGAAGCTGTATGAAGCGAGCTGATCCCTCATCTTCAAGCTTCGCCAACTCAAGGCTTGCCTGCGTGGAAAACCATGGATCGCTGCAAGTCCGCGCGCGTTCCAGAAGCTGTATTTGTTCCGGACCCGATTTGTCGTGGGTGACTGCAATGATGAATGCCGCCTGGGATGCGGCATCTTCGTCCGTGCCCTCGAACGCAAGCCGCGCGAGCCGCGCTGCCTCCGTTAGGTCCTCCAAGGTGAGTTTTAGAACGGCGAGTTCCAGGTGCGCAACTGATCGTTGATCAGGTGAACCGGCCGCAATCACCTTTTCCAGAAGCAGTTCGGCGCCTTCGTCCGGCACTATCTCGGCGAGATTCAACGCTGCATCGAGGTCTCCGTCAGCGGATAGCGCTCGAAGGTCGCGGAGCCGTTCTAGCTGATCCTGCCAAGGAGTCATGTCTCGCGCGTTGTCAGGCCGACGCATGCCGGCAGGCACCTTTGCTCCCTTACTCATGTTGCAGGTCGAGCAGAGGATCTGGAGATTCGATGCGGTGTTGGGGCCGCCCTTCGACCAAGGGTAAATGTGATCGAAATGGACGATCATCTTGTCGGAGTCATCGCCGCACAGACGACACTTGCGACCGTCTCGCTCGAGCACCAGACGCTTCACTCCCGCGGGGATGAAACGATCCGGCATCTCTGCGTTGTCAGTGCTCAGTTCGTCGGAGACAGCACCGATGGCACCGGGCGGGGCCAAGGCCCTTCCCTCGGGCTTCGGAAGACGGAGCTTCTTGAGCATTGGACGGTCGAGCTTTTCCAAATTGACCCAACCATTTCGGCCACCGAGCGAGACGAAGTTCAATTCATCGGGTACATCGATCGATAGCTTCCGAATCACCTCCACGCCGAAGGCCATCAACCACCCCTCGGTCGGTCGCAGCCAGACGTAGTCGTTACATTCCGCCGGCGATATGCCAAACACACGGTCGAGTTGCTGGAAGGCATCCACCTGCGACGTATAACGGTGCCGGTAGAGGTTGGCCACACGAAACTCCCAGAGGATCGTGTGAGACCCACCATCAACTGCGTAAACCGTGTCACCGTCCTCCAAGACCGAAAACGGGGACTGTCGCCTTGTCCACATTTGGAAGTAGACCGAACCCGCGACCTCATCGACAGTGGCATCGGGGTCGAGCCCACCTTGTTGCATTCGGAAATATTGAGCCATCTGCAGCCTCCTTCGCCTGAGCGACCATACGCGAATCGCCAGAACTGTGCCCGAGGACCGGTTGAATGATCTCACCAATTGGCGGGAGTAAGTGCGGGGGTCTAACCCACTGCCAGGAACTCCTCGTAGCGCTCCTCCAATGCGTCTCGTTTCGGGGCGGTTTCGTCTGAATGTGGTGTCCAGATCCGCTTTCCGTGAAACTCCTGCAAACCGTTCGCCAGCATTGGACCGTCCGATTCGACAAGCACGTCGCTCCGTACCTCGGCGACGAGATCGGGTCTGATCCCGATGATGTTGCTGTCGTACGCAGCATGATGGATCTTGCAAAGAGACAGGCCATTCGGGACTACCGGCCGACCGCCGTCGGCATCGCGGATGATGTGAGCCGCGTCAAGTAGCTCAGGGTGTTCGAGTCTGCAGAGAGCACACGACTTCTTGTATGCGGCGAGCACCCTCTCACGAAACGAGGCCTGATGAAGTCGTGTCTTTGCGAGTCTCATTTGGTAGGCACGGTCGAGGTTCGACAGATCGGCGAGCTCGCCTCCTGTCACGACATCTCGCAAGTCGGCGAGCACGGCTCTGAACGTCAACTCCGAAGGATTGTCGTGCACGATCGCTGCCGCGGAGACCATGTACATGCCGCGCGCGATGCCCTTCAAGTAGATAAGAGGCAAGCCCTCTGACATCACCGACCGCAGGCCAACGTTGTCATGGTGGCGCGGGTCGTTGCCCCTGTAGCGGTAGAGCAGGAAATCATCCTTGCTCACCTCGTCGTCATACGGCGGCGCGATTCCATCACGAGGGGGAGCTGTCCGATTCGAGATCGGAAGGGCCAACTGTCTCGGTTTGAAGATGCCTTTTGCCGCGGTAGCGAGTTCCATGTGCTCGCCCCAAAATGTGAACTGCTTCAGTTGCCACCACGCCACGACCCCGTCCTGGGTGGACACAGAACGCAAATAGTCAAAGGCCGCATTTCGAGCTGAGCGTTCGAGGAATGGATCCACGACTGTGGGTATAGCACGCGGGGTTCACCGGTGCGGGGGCGATCCTCGTCTCGCCTCCGTCACCCCACCCACCCTAGGCAGCCTCGGCCATAAGCCCGCCCACCTCGGCTGCCTCGAACCGAGCGCTGCTCGCTGCTCGTTGCTGTCGGCGTGCATCATCCCGTATTCGCGCAGTGCGGTGAGGATTACCCGCGTCGGGCCGAGAACATCGGTAGATCGGGAGCCCGGCCGCGTCGGCAGACGTCCAGCCGTCGGGGCGCAGCGCGTTGCTTGTGAGGTCGTAAACCGCCCCCAAGTCGGCGTTCCATGCCAGGGGAGCCATCATCATCGACGAATGTCCCTACCGCGTCAGGGTTAACCCGTAGCGCCCGCCAACGCTGCCAACGGGCTCAGCACAAGTGCTCGCATCAGGTCGCATCAACCCACCTAGTCCCCGGCTTTGCGCCAGCAGGACGGATCTCCCCACCAGGCGGTCGCGCCTGAGTCGTTACCCGCCACGAACCGATCTCCAACCACGAGCGAGTCAGATTTCGAGAGTCGCAGCTACGCACTTGACATCTGCATGGGCGAACACTTGTATGGGCTAAGCCGGATGCGGAGCCGGTATTCCCCATGCCAGTAATCACTTCTTCTCTATCGACGACCCCTTCACGTGATCGGGTCGACATCAGCA
>Ga0209992_10000762_pt1 | contig 39967 bp, 35 predicted proteins | sample 2SBtaG_2_FD_182564 | JGI IMG/M metagenome (GOLD analysis project Ga0209992, IMG submission 182564) | Deep subsurface microbial communities from Kolumbo volcano to uncover new lineages of life (NeLLi) - 2SBTROV12_ACTIVE470 metaG (SPAdes)... | ecosystem: Environmental > Aquatic > Marine >...
GCCATTGACCTTAACACTGGTCCTTTAATTCATTCAAAACAATATTTTTCGCTTGGATCTTTAGTCCCAGGCCAAATAGGAGCAGGATTAGGATATGAAATATATAGGGGTTTTTAATCATATCGTCCAAATAGTCCGTTTTCAATTTTATAAAGTGCATTAAATTATTGACCCCCAAAGTCAGGAAAAATCAAAAGGCAAAATATCAGTATTATTAGTTAAAGTAAAATTTGGTTGATTTTCTTGATCTAAGCATAGCTCATTATATAAATCATACCCATTTTTAATGGTGTTATACACTGCATAACCTGTAAACCCTATAATAAGTGGTATCGATAGTGCAGGTATTGTTGTGCATACTGTACTATACACAATCGAAACTGCTGCTGTTGTTGCTAATGTACTTGCTGCTCCTTGATAGTCTCCTTCATAAGCTTGATATGCTGCACTACCAATGCTAATTGGTGTTGCTATTCCTATCTTCCCTACAGCTAAAGTATATACTTGTACTATATCTGTTGTTGCCTTTACCATATTCATAAATGTCGGATCATGTAATACCCTTACCGTATCTATTGCAGCATCTGCTCCCCTTATTACCAAATTCGCTTTCTCTATGTTTTTTATTATTGGTCGATATATATCATTAAGATCTATATCCTTTTCACTCATTTTATATAGGTTTTTTACTTCCTCAAAATCAGCACCAGCAGTAATGTCCTTATTCTTATCTGGGTGTATTTTTAATGCAATTTTATAAAAAGCCATTTTAAGTGTGACTTCATCTACTACTTTTATATCTATATTATACTTATCTGCAAATCCCTGCATCTTCTCATATTTATTAGGAATAAATATTTTTTTGATATAACCCTCTAACCAATTGTTTATACCACTCAAAAAAGAAAACATGGTGGACTGCTCCTCTGCAAATGAGTGGCTTGCTACTCCTACATTTGTAAGTAATAATCTATCTTCTATATTATTTACTGCCATATACAATAAAACACCCGTACTACTACTCTCTAACAAAGCTTTCTCATATAGTGCAGAATGGTAAGTTACTGTTCTATCCTGAGGTAACCTTTCTCCCCCTAAATAATGTACTGCATTCTCAACTAACTCTGGGCCACAGTTATTATACTTCTGTTTTTCTACTTCACCATTTGTTATTGATAGTTGTTTTTTGGCCTCTTTTTTAAACCATACAACTATACTTTCTTCTACTACAGTATTAATTCCTTGGTTTTCTGAATCCAGATACACCGCTCTTAAATTTCTATCATTTCCTATAAATAATATCCCTGTCCAATGTTTATTATTTATATTAAGTGGTAAAGCTACTTTCCGTCCTGAATTAAGTTCTTCATTTACATCATTTAATGACGCACCTAAATCCTCCATACCTAATCTACAGTATGGTAATACAACCACATCTACATTCATTCCAGCATCTTCTAATCTCAACCTCAATATATGGTCTAACCCCTTTCCATAGTATGTATTATAAAACTTAGCTACAGGTGATTCTTCTACATATACTTCTTTGCTTCCTTCTCCTTTTGCATCTTTATATTCATCTCCTTCTTCAGCTTTTGCTCCTGCTCCAAGTTTATTATCTAAATATGCTCTCATTAATTTTAGCTCTTCTACTAACGAGGGATATAATGATGGAATAACCATTATGATATTTTGTAATAATTCTTGACTAAAAGTAAAGATTACCCCATATGTAGTTAGTGTTTTGTACTCATTTATTTCCCCATGATGTTGCATATCATTTCCCCTGTATAACAAACTGTCTAAAAGACTTAGAAAATAACTAGTATGCCCTTCTATTTTAGGTAGTAAATAATAGTGTTCCTTAACATCTCGTATATTATCTCGGAATGTGCTATATAAATGCTCTGCTGATGCAAGCAATAATATATCTTCTCTAAATTTTAAAGCTAATTTATCTATAAAATGTAATTCCTTAGGTATATTACCTTTTAAGAATATCTTTAAGTTTTCTAATGAAACTTGTACCATATGGAGTGTTTCCATAACTCTTACTACACCTTCCCCTACTTCGTTATAGCAATTTTCATGTACTGTTTTAAATTGTATTACAGGAACTGACCATCCATTTAATATTCCTTCTACTTCTGCCCAGCAAGCATTTTGTCTTCTATCATTTAATAAGTCAATAATACAGCACGTATCTCTTTCATAATCTTTTAATTTTTGATTAAATTCATCTTGTAGTTTATCTCTTTTTTTATCATCCAATCCAGTTTTACGATACTTGTTATACCAAGTGCTTCTTAAATTCTTTTGCATTGTATTTGAAAGAAATTGCATCGAATCTACCATTACATGTAATTCTGATTTTTCAGTTTCGTGCCATGGTACTCTAGCCATAAATATATCCATTACCTTCTGAAATTTTAATAGTAATACTTGTCTATGCTCTTCCTTAACCATATTTAGTAATGTTAATTGTTCTAATTTTAACCTACTTTGTAAATTTTCGTATAACACATCTATTGCAGCAATATCTGGATCTAGGGGTAGGAAAACTTTCGCACTTTCTCCTTCATAATCAAATGTTCTTAAAGCTTCCCAATCTTCTATTGATTGCAACAACCCTAATAAAGTTATTACCCTATCCCTAATATACAAAAAATCACCTGTTATTAATTTAAGTAAACTTACCTCATCGTTTAGAAAGTGATTGATCTTATATTCTAAAATAACAGTTATATGGTTAAAATCATCTCGAACATCAGCATATTGCTTCCAAAATACTGCTTTGCTTTTTAATCCCAACAACTTTACTGTTTCGCCAATCACTTCTATAGTTCGTAATGTAGCATATTTAACTTTATCACCTTCTGTTCTTAACATATCTAAATTACAACCTTCAAACCCATCAAGATATTGTCTTAACTTCATTAGGTTAGATACATATGTATGGTATGTAGTTAAAGCACAGATTGCATCTAAAGATATTATTCTATTGGGATCTGGTAATTCCCCAGCTTGCAATAAAACCATATCATAATAACAAAATAATAATTCTTTTAATTCTTCAACAATCATTGGTGTAGCAGCTACCAATATAGAAAGATAATTAGGGGTTTCTTCGATATTTTTACAAAATATCCCTAAAGTTATTAATTTCCTTAATGCTAATTTTTCTGTCAATAAAGTTTGTAAAGCCTCTTTTTTTTCTTCATCAGTAGCTTCTAACGAGCTATATGTTTTTTTCGCTTTATTTATTCTTCTTTCACTTACATCAATATCATCGAAATCTGTTATATCAGTAATAAATTTGCTAACAGCACCTAACTTTCGTGCAAATGATTCTCTATTTTCTGAACATTCTATAGCCTCTTCTATTGTTCTTGATAATACAAATGGTATAGAAACATATTTTAATTCATTGTTTTTTACTACTAATTCATGATTAAACTCACTGATTTTTAAAGGTAAAGAATGTAAATTAGAACTATTAATAACTTTAATAACTTCTAATAACTTCATAAATATAGGCAAATATGGTGTAGGACGAATAAAACCTTGAGTTTTGAAAATATAAAAATTAGCATCAAATGCTGGTCCTATATATTCCTTATAAGATGACAATACTTCATTTGATTCTATTCTATAGTCTTGAGCTCTTTGCTGCAATGTAATAATACTTGTTGGACTTATTTCAATTGTAAATCCCCAATAAGGGTCGACATATATCCCTTTACTACCTTCTTCTTCAAACCTACCTATTTTCTTTACTTCTTCAGCTAAATATTCTAACCTAGAAACTGGTAAAAGTATTACTTGCAATACTTTTGTGTAAAGAGCTTTTCTCAGGTGACCTACATTCTTTAGATTATTTTCCCTTAGATTTTCTTCTAGCCTAATATTTAAATTTATTATCTCTGTAACCAACTGAGATTCAACTTGATCAAATATAGCAGTTTGCTCTATTATTTTAGTATAAGCAGCCTGAACTCTTTCTTTCATAATAAACCCTTTGGTTTAGTTTTTATATCCTAATTAAACTTTATGTTATATTAGATTTAGTATAATAGTAAATCTAATATTTAAAATATATCCAAAAGGGCAATGTTGCAAACTGATACAATACCATTTAAATATAAAGCATTCAAAAAACAATTGTTATTGACAATCTTTTCAGTAGAATGTATTCCTTATATATCTGATAATTAAGGATATATAAATGCATATAGAAAGATATTTAAATATAGATTTACCTAAAGGACAATCTTGTTTCTTATGGGGAGCAAGGAAGACAGGAAAATCAACATACTTAAAAACCCGATTTTCTAACAGTATCAATATAAATTTACTTCAAGCTGAAATATATCAAAAGTATTATAAAAATCCAGAAAGATTAAGAGAAGAGCTGCGTGTAGAAAATACTACTAAAGTGATTATAATTGATGAAGTTCAAAAAGTATCTTTACTATTAGATGAGGTTCATTATTTAATAGAAGAATTCAAGGATATACAATTTATCTTATGTGGTTCAAGTGTTAGAAAATTAAAATCTACTGGAGCCAATTTATTAGGTGGAAGAGCTTGGAGATATTTATTCCAACCATTATGCTATCCTGAATTAAAAAAGTTAAATTGGAATAAAATATTCAATCAGGGCCTAATTCCAAGTCACTATTTGTCAAGTATTAATAATATTAATAAGTTCTTAGCATCATACATATACGATTATATTTTACCTGAAGTACAATATGAAGCAAATATAAGAAAGCGAGATAGCTTTGTAAAATTCTTAGATATTGTAGGTATTACTAATGGAGAAATGGTTGTGTATAATAATATTTCAAGAGAATGTGGTGTAGACGCTAAAACAGTACGTACATATTTTGAAATAATGGAGGATATGTACTTAGGATATCACCTCTACCCTTTTAGAAAAAAAGTAAAACGCCAAATTATTACGGAGACCCCTAAATTCTATTTATTTGATACAGGCATAGCTAATTATTTAAAGAGATATAAATTTAATGAGATGGTAGGAGTAGATACTGGTAAAGCTTTTGAGCACTATGTATTTCTAGAACTAGTAGCTTATAAAAATTTAACTGAAAAATTAGATAATATATCATATTGGAGAACAAAAGAAGGGTATGAAGTTGATTTCATAATCCAAGATCAAGCATTTGAAGTTAAAATAAGTAATAATGTTAATAATCAACATATAAAAGGATTGCTTCAGTTTAAAAAAGAACATAATTTTAAACTAAATGTAATTTGTCTTGAAGCTAAGAAAAGAATTATAAAAGTAAATGAAGGTGAAATTATAATTTGGCCTGTTGAAGAATTTCTTTCAGAATTATGGTCTCATAATATTTGGAAATAAATAGTATAAAAAACGATCGGTGCTGTTGAAAAAGTATATTTTTTAGAAAATTTAGTTCAAATACATTTAAAATTTTAAATATAAGAAAATGAGTTAGAAGTTTTGTACTTAATAGTACAGATTATAGATTTCCAAAATTCAAGGCTAATATACTGCAATAATACAGTGATAAAGGTAGGTGTAAGGCTTATTACTAGCCTCTTTAAGTTTTGTGTTGCGCTTGTCATATGTGCTTGTATTTGCATTTTTTGTAGTCCTCTATACTTAGCTCTAGATAAGCCATGCATATTCTTTGCTTCAGAAAATATACCTTCTATTTTCCACATTCTTTCTTTTAATTTTTTATGGAATATCTCTTCTTGCATACGTAATATTTCTTTTTCAAATAAATCTTGATTCGGATTTCTAAGGACTACTCTTTCTCCACCTTTTCTACTCTTAGCGACACATGCAGTAAATGAAGGACATGTTTTACATGTACTAATTTTTGCATGATAACTTGTTGTATCTTTATGTCTTTTAGGATACATAATCTTACCTTCTGGACACATGTATCTGTCATTCGTGTAATCATATTTAAAACCTGCATCAGCCATTTCTTTTGCAGTACTACCACTCCTATTTGAAAATAGCGGAATATACGTTGTAATACCTTCTTCATTTAAAGATTTAATATTATCAATTGCGCCATATCCTCTATCTGCTATAGCTTCTTTAATATTTAATTTATATTTTGTTTTAATATATTTTATTCTTTCCAAATATACCTTTGTATCATGCGTAGCACCCGTGGTTATTTGGCTATCTAATATCACCCTACTATCTGCATCAATTGTAGAATGCATTTTATATCTTAATGCACGTGCTGTCCCCTCTTTTTTAGCCAAAGAGCTATCAGGATCACTTTTACTGATATGAGTTTCATTTGATATCTTTCTATTTGGCATTCTATCAGTAGCCTTTCTTTCCTTCAATGCATTTACCTCAGCTTTCGCAATATCTTTATCTTTTGCGATCATAGAATCTATAGAAGTATTCGCATCTATTAAACTGCCATCTGTCATAATACTCTCACCTTTTACTAATCCATTTATCCTGCATTCCTCTACTACCTTATCAAAAAAATTTTCAAATACTTCAGAGCCATATCTATCCCTAATTTTACTTAAAGAAGAATGATCAGGCACATCATCATCTAAATTTAATTTACAATACCACCGATAGGCTACATTACATGTAATGTCCTCACATAACCTCCTATCATGCTTTATTCCAAAAATATATCCTATTAATATCATTCTAAAAAATAACTCAGGATCAATAGATGGGCGACCATTGCTATCACAATAGTATTTTGCTGTTAATTTCCTTACAAATGACAAATTAAATATTTTGTCTAATTTTCTCAAAATATGATTTTTAGGAATCAGTTTTTCTAAATTTACATACACAAATAATTGTGGTTGATAGTGATTAATACCTTGCATGAATTTATTTTAGAATGACCAATTTTGCTTGTCAGTATTATAGCATTATTTACATTATCCTCATACTCTTATTAGACTTTTTCAACAGCACCGGTCAATTAATATTACCTTCTTATTCTTCATTGCTGATTTCTAACTTTAACCGCAATCCTATGCTTTGCTCAATATGCAGCAGCCATATGATTCATGTTTTAACCATATACAAAAATACTTCGTCTCATATTCTTTTAGGACATCATCATTTAGATGTAACTACTTTTTGCTAATTTTCAATACCACAGGTGTAGTCCGTCTTTTGCATGGATTAGCCAGTTTTTAGCGTGTTTTCTATATATTTTTAGACAATTTTAGCTCTTTTTCGCTACTCCTTTACTCCTGAATATTTTTGAGTTATTTTTTTTCTCATTTATCTCTATTTTTCCTCTTTTCCATAAATTTTGAAATTCCTAAATATTCAAGCAAAGAGTAATCTGTGATAGATACCCTACTCTCTTTTATTATTAAAATTCGAAACATAAATAATAATAAAAAGAAAAATAATATAAATTTCAAAATTAAAATTGAAAACAGACTGTTTGGATTATATGTCTAATAATCTTATAAAAAATGACATTAAATATTTTTATTACTATAAAAAGTATCTATGCTGTATAAAAAGTTATATTATTAAAAGAACAGCTATGATTTTTTCATTTACTTTACTAAAAAAGTGTATATTATTGTTTTTTAGTAAAGACACTTAATTATTAGCAACAAATGAATAATTTATTCAAAGATTTAGAAGCTAATGGAGAAAAAGCATTAAAAATTATTAAAAATCATGCTTTAAGTCCAAATGATCAAAAAATTTTAAAAACTTGGGGCATAAATGATGCCGCTAATTTAGTAGGGAAATCTAGACAAACAATAATAGATACTGAGGAAAAAGGGCTTATTCCTAAGGCAAAGACTAAAAAAGATACTGGCAGAAGATTTTATACTTTAGAAGATATAAATTTATTAAGAAAATTTTATTCTACTTTACCTAGCAAGCCAATTTATTCTTCTCCATGTGTTATATCTGTGGCAAATTTTAAAGGTGGAGTTGCAAAAACTACTACTTCAGTACACTTAGCACAGTATCTATCATTAAAAGGCTATAAAGTATTATTTATTGATTGTGATAGTCAAGGTTCTGGAACTCAATATTTTGGCCTAGTTCCAGATACTGAAGTAAAAGATGAGCAAACATTATACTCAGCTCTAAGTAAAAAAAGTAAATTAGATGACTCACATCCAACTAAAACACATTGGCCTAATCTCGATATTATACCAGCTAATTTAAGTTTATATGCAGCAGAGTTTGAGTTACCTATTAAACACTATCAAGATAGTAATTTTAATTTTTATAACATCTTAAAAGAAAATATTTTATGTTTAAAAAATAAATACGATGTTGTTATAATTGATTGTCCCCCTAGTCTAGGTATGATATCAACAAATGCTTTATATGCTTCTGACGGCATAATAATTCCTATGCCCGCTTCTGTTGTAGAATTTTCTAGTACTATACAATTTTTTGGTATGCTGAATGATATCTTAGCAAAAATAGGAAATAAACAATACTCTTTTGCTAAAATTTTAGTTACTAAATTTGATAAAACTGAAAACTCTCAAACACTACTAAGTATTTATAGAAAAATATATTCAGATTATATATGCATGTCTTTTATTCCAACTAGTGAAGCCATTAAAAAAGCAGATACAAACATGAAAACTATTTATGAAATAGATCAATCCGTAGTGGCCAAAAAAACTTTAGATAGAGTAAAAATAGCTTTTGATGATGTTAACCTTGAAATTGAAAATTTAATTAAAAAATATTGGGATAATAGATAAAATGAATTCAGAAACCACAAAACCAAGAGCTGCTGTAATAAAGTTATTAGATGCTATTAATCAGGAAAACTTTGATCAAACGGTTACAGAAGAAAATTTTGATACAAATTCATCTCTTTATCAAATAAAAAAAGTTCCAACTAATATTTGCTTTCCCTGGAAATATGCTAATCGTATGCAAAAATATGTAAATGATTCTACCTGCTTAGAGTTAATTAATAATATAAAACATAGTGGCCAAAAGATACCTGCAATTGCAAGAAAGATAGACAATAAATACGAGATAATATGCGGCATTAGAAGACTATATGCATGCCAAAAATTAAATAAAGAAATATTATTAGCAATAGTAAATGCATCTGACAAAGAGGCATTAGTAATTATGGATGCTGAAAATAGAGAAAGGTTAGATATTAGCCCTTATGAAAGAGCTATTGACTATAAAAAATGGATTGATTCAGGAATATATAAAAATTATAAAGAAATACAAGAGTTTACAGGAATTAAAAAATCATGGTTTAGTCAACTTATAGCTCTTTCTGAACTTAATCCTAAAATAGTGGAATTGTTTGGTGATCCTATAAACCTTAAGCAAAAATGGGGATATAGTATCAGATTATTATGTAAGGATAAAAATAATGAAAAACTTATTTTACAAACTGCAAACACTTTAGTAAATAAAAATTACAAGCCTAGGACTATATATCTTAAGTTACTACACTCATGCAAAGCAAATAAAAATGGTATATGTGAAAAAAATATAATGGATCAAGAAGGAAATAAATTATTTAAAATAAAAACTTATAAAAAAATCACTAATATAACAATAAATAAACTACTCAAAAAAGATGAATTAGAAAAAATTATATTAAATTTAAAAAGTTTACTCGAGTAAACTTTGGGAGAGCCTTTTAGCCCTCCCTTGTCGTTTACATTATACTGCAAACAACCAACCTAAACCGTAGTATATAGTAAATGTCATTATTTTCAACAAGATTATGGTGTATATTACTATGAATATGTATAAAAACTTAAATGATACAACATTCTTTACATTAAATGAATTAACCTTGCTCCGTAAAATATATTATTGGACAACCAAGTGTGGCCGTCAAATTGAAGGATTAAATGGAAAATGGATTTATAATACATTAAATTCATGGCTTGAACAATTTCCTTATTGGTCTATGTCTACTCTAAGAAGAACTATTAAATCTTTAGAAGAATCTGGTATATTGTTATCTAAAAAAGTTAATGCAAAACGTTGGAAACATACTAAATGGTATTCTATTGATTTTAATAAGCTTAATAAAATAGCTAACAATAATAGTATTAAACAAAATAATGATACCATTCGAGGAGGTAATAAAAAGAATAAAGATAGCAATATTACATTAGTTGAAAAAAGAACAAATCGATGTGTTCAAAATGAACAAATCATATATACAAATAATATCTATACAAAAGATACTAAAGTATCTTCTTCTAAAAGAATTAAAAAGAAGAATATTTTTAAAAATTTAAATCAAGAATTAGATTCTAAACTTAATAAGTTGATAGAAAAAAAAGTTAATAAGAAATTGAGTTATATAAATAAAAATGAAAATAAAGAAACTGAAAGTAAATTAAGCAAAGGACAATTAGAAAAAGTTACGGAAATGAAAGAGGTATGGAATAAGGTATTTGAATATTCAATAAACCCTATTAAAGCCTATATAAATAGAAGGAATGAAAAAAGTCTATATAGGTTAATAGAAGAAAAGCTTGAAGGGGATATAGATAAATGGAGAGAATATGCGTGTAAAGTAAATAGCAGCAAGTTCTTAATGGGAGAAAAGAAAACTAAGAAAGGTTTTAAGGCAAGTTTTGCATGGTTAATAAAAGAAGAAACAGTAGATAAAATAAATTCAGGGGAATATGGAATAGGAGATAGGGAGTTAGATGTAAACAATGTTTTTAGTAATGTAGAAGCGCAAAAAGAAGAAATAATAAAGACAGCAGACAAAAAAATAACAGAGTATGTTAGGCAAAAGATAGACGATAAAAAAGAACAAAAAGAATTAGAAGATTATATAAAAAAGGGAGAGTATACGGGTGATAGCGATAAGTATGGAATAGGAATATACGTACAAAATATAGGAAGTTATAGCCTAATAAATAATCCAGATAATAAAGGGGTATTAAAAACAATATATGAGACATATATTGTAAAAAAATATTTTAGAAGGAGTAGATTCAAAATAAGAGAACAATTAAGGGAAATGGTAAATAAGCAAATGAAAGAAGAATCTATATTGGGAAGTTTTTATTTATTAAAAAATATAAAAGATAGTTTGAATTTTAATTGTATAGAGAATAATAATTTAGATTTGTTAACATACAGTTAATTATATGCTCAAAAATAGTTTTAACTGTATAAGAAGTAATGTTTATAATTCTGGAATATGGAGTTCAGTAGTATTCTCAAAACCAAAGAAAGAATCTAGATATTCAAAAGTAGCATCAGGAGAAAGAACTATAAGAGATTTAGTAATATGGTCACTAGCTACTATGGATGACAGAACAAATGTAGCTTTTTTAACATTCATAGCAATTTCGGGTAATGAATACACTGGATGAAAAGATAAAGAGCTAATGGTAAAGAAAGCGACAGTAGAATCTATTACATAAGGTATAGCTTTAGCTGAGAAAGAATGATAATCGGGAGAAATAATCATTTTATTAGAAGCGGTACAAGAAATAGCAGAAGAAGCAAAAGAAGAAATAGTAGAAAAAGCAGAGTAAGATAAACCAAAAGGAGTAAATGATAAGGCAGCCGGTAAAGAGAAAGCAAATGTTAATGCAGTAGAAAAAGCAACTTCATAAAGACAGTTGTCTAAAAAGCTATCTGATTGATTATTTTTTATATTGGTAATTCTTTCATGAGCTAGGTTTTGATGTAAATCAGTAATATATAATTTAGAAGAATAACCTGCAGTACTAATTAAAGGTAAAGAAAATTTAGTAAAAAGAGAATATTTAGGATTATTATGGGATAAAGCAAAGAAACCCATAGAGGTGAAAACAAAATGAGCAGAAATCCAATATGAATTATCTTGTGGTATGTATGAAAATAAATTATCAATTTTAGAAGAAGTGTCGTTTGGTAAAATAGGTAAAATGATTTCTTTTAAGTAATATTTGTACACATGGGAGTTTTCTAATATTTCTGAAGAAGTAAGAAATATTATCCCTAAATTTTTTTTTAACGGATAGATTTCTGGTATTTCAATATTGTTATGAACTTTTTCTATGGCTTTAGTATCGAGTTCATAAGCTAAACGTTTTTTGCCAAATTTCTCTGTTTCCTCAATATATCTAAAGTTAAAGCTTTCCAGGATACTCTTAGAAGAGGGGTTATCAGATCTAGTTGTAGCAGAAATAGTTAATGCTTCTTTTCTTATCATAGGAAAAAGACAGAATAATAAACCATATAAAGCTTCTTTTGCATAATTATTCCCCCAATAATTTGTATGGAGCAAATATCCTAGCACAAAAGTACCAGGTTCCTGATTTTTGTTGGTTAATACTATGGTTCCCATAAAATCAGACGAGTCTTTTTTAAATATACTAAAATAACTTGGTTCCTCATCATAAAAATACGGAGATAGTAATTCATCTATTTCCTCATGCGGTCTAGGTTTACCTCTACAATATTTTTCAACAACCGTAGCGTCAGAATATAATCTATAGTATTCTGGCATATCCGCTTTTTTCAAGGGTATTAAGTCTAATCTAAATGATTTAACTATTCTGTTACTAAAATCTACTTTAACATATGTAGGATGATTATTAGGGAGTGATTTTAAGTTTCTAAAATATTGTTTATCTACTACAAATAAATGATCTTTATTTTTCATCAGTTATATTTTTTATTTTAGATGCTATTATATAAACTACTTTTTTTAAAGATAAACATGTGAAAGTATTAAAATAAAGAGCCTAAAATAAAAAGAAATGTTATCAAAAATAGATCAGGGAATTATAATTATCTATATAATTATATGTTTTGTCATAGGCATAGTAAGAAATAATAAAGATAAAAATTTAAAAGAGTATACAATAGGGTTTAGTTACTTACCTACAGCATTTTGGGTAATGACTATATTTGCTACCGAGGTAGGAGCAGGAAGCAGCATAGGAATAATACAAAAAATATATGAAGATAGAGGTTATTTTTTAATAATACAGAGTTTTGTGATATTTCATTGGATTCTAATGTATTGTGTAATGCCTCAAGGAATAGGAAGATTTGATGGTTGCATGTCATTAATAGATGTCATGGAGCGATTATATGGGAAATGGGGAAAATACATATCAAGTATTTCCGGTATATTAATGACAATAGTTTTACTAGCATCGCAAATAACTGCATTAGGTTATCTTTTTAATACATTACTTAATGTATCATTTGATATTGGAGTCGTAATTGGTTTTGGAACTGTAGTGTTTTATTCATATAAAGGTGGTATGCGAGCGGTCACAATAACAGATATTTTTCAGTTTTTTATTTTTATGGTAGCATTACCAATTATAGCTAGTTATGCATATAAAAATATAACAGTGGGAAATTTAATAGAATCAATTAGTTTTGAAAAAGAAAAAAGCATAAATTATGAGAGTTTTGTATCCTCATGTTTTTATATGATGACATTAGGAATAAATTTACCATACATTCAAAGGATATTGATAATAAAAGATAAAGTCCAATTGAAACAAGTCATTATAGGAAAAGCTTTAGTAGCGTTTTTTTACTATGTTGCACTAGTTGTAATAGGGTTATCTTTAATATCATTGTATAATGATACAGAAGCAGATCAATCTATTATTTTTTACAGATATATTGTGGATTATATACCTATAGGGGTAAGGGGTTTAATTATTATTGGGATTTTATCACTTATCATGTCAAGTGCTGATTCATGGTTAAATAGCTCTAGTATTATTTGTGCCCGCAATTTTTTCAAAGAAATTTATCCAAATACATCAAATAAAAAAGAAGTACTGATAGCAAAGATATCATTACTGGTCATTGCCTGTGTATCATTATATATGGTTAAATTAAATAAAGGTATATTTGAGTTAATGATGCTAGCTACAAGTTGTTTTAATCCTTTAATATTTATGCCTGTTATAGTGGGTTTTCTAGGGTTTAAATTTAGTAAAAATGAATATATAAAGTCAACAATAATGACTGTACTATTTATAATAATTATATGTGTTATAAAAGGAAAGTTAGACCCTTATGTACTAATGTTAGGGACTTTATTTAATATATTAATTATACTGAGTATAATATTATATGGTAAACTAAAGTTACTTAAATGCAGGAACGTTTAAAAATAATTGAAGGAAACAATATCTATGCTATTGCACCTTCTAGTGGTTTTCCAAAGCAAATTTTAGAAAAACTGACTATTACTAACAAAAATAAAAATATTTATATACCTGAAAATAGCTTTCGAGAAGGTTATATATATTTATCAAATTCTGATGACAATAGATTTAAAATTTTAAAAAATGCACTAAAGCAAAATAATTATAATATAATTTGGTGTTTAAAAGGTGGATACGGATCAGCAAGAATAGTAGAAAGATTGTATAGCTTAAAAAGACCTAAGAAAGAAAAAATATTCATTGGTTATAGTGATATAACAGCAATTCATTTATTTTTATCGCAAGAGTGGGGTTGGAGAACAATACATGGATCTATGTTAAGTGAAATATATGATATAAATAAAGATAGTAAAAATTTTATATATTTAAATCAAATAATTAATGGAATAGCTTTCAATATAGAGTTAACTCCTATAAATAATATTGCTGAAAATGTTTCAATAATAAAAGGTAGTATTAATGGTGGACATATGGATCTACTAAATATGAGTATTAAAACAAAATGGGAGATAAAACCTAAAGAAATACTATTTTTGGAAGTTAATAATAAAAAAGGGTATCAGGTTGATTTTTATCTAACTCATTTTTTACAGGCTGGGATTTTTCATCAAATAAAAGCATTAGTTATAGGAGATTTAGTACCAAAAATAGATATTTATGTAGACTATGCGGTGAATAATTTTGCTAGCAATATTAATATTCCAGTTTTTAAAACTAGTTGTTTTGGACATGGTAAAAAAAATTATCCTATAATGTACAACGCAAATTATCAAATAATGAAAGATATTGATAATAGCTATACAATGAAAATGATTATTTAGTTTAGATAGAATGTTTAATAAACACCTGAAAGATCAAGTAGACTCAAATTCTATCACTGTGTTTCTTATTTTTTCGATTCTAAATAACTTTTTACCTTTTGGTATTTTAGATTTTGCTGACCATTATAATATAATCTATTATATAAGGACAATATTGGGTATTTTGACAATGGTATTAATATTTTATCAAATAATACCATTTAAGTATGAGAATTTAAAATTAAGATACATATATTTCATATATACCTTAAATATACCCTTTATTAGCTTTTTTATGTATTTCTCTCAAATTGATAATTATCAATGGCTAATTAACTTAATCATTACTAATTTTGTATTATTGTATTTGGTAAACTGTATATTGTTTATCATAATTACATTTTTAGGTATAATATTAAGTTTTTTAACATATTTTGCGCTATATAAAAATATTAACAATCTTTATCAATATTTATTAAGTAATGTAAATGAACTTATTTTTATAGGTGCTTATTTAATTATAATATCCAGTTTTTTTATCTATTTAAAAGAAAAGAATAAAGCAAATAAGATGAAAAGTATGAAAACTCTTGCTTATTCAATAGCCCATGATATGAGAACGCCATTATCATCAATTAGATATAATATAGAATTATTATTTAACAATTTAACATCAAGCGCTAAAGAGCAAGTGATTACTCAATATAATAGAGCATTATTCTTACTTGATAAGACAAATAGTAACATTGATACCATGTTGGTTAATATCAAGCAGGAAGTAAGTGTAAATATACAGCTGTTAAATTTATCGAAACTCGTGGAAGAATTAATGGATTATTATCCATTAAATCAAGAAGAAAAAAAGAATTTTAAAGTAGTATATGGAGATTTAGTTTCGAAGGTAGAAGTTGATAAATTGTATTTTAATCATGTAGTAATAAATATTTTAAAAAATGCACTATATCAAAGAAAAAAACATCATAAAGGTATAATAAAATTGATAGTAAAAGAAGACTTGGTAATTATAGAAGATAACATAATTGGTATTAAAGAAGAGGAAAAAGTTAAAATTTTTCATCCTTTTTACACAAAAGAGGAAAAAGGTACTGGTTTAGGACTCTCATTTAGTAAAGTGGTTATGGAAAAAATGGGTGGAAAAATAACATGTGAATCAGTATATTTACAATATACGAGATTTATTTTAATGTTTAAGAAAGGTAAAAATAAATAGTATGCAAGAAAATTTACCAGCTTTTTTTTATTTTAATAAGGTAATACTATTAGATGATGATAGAGATTTTTTAGATACTACGATAGAGTATTTGAAGAATATAAATAAAAACATGAAAATTGAAGGGTACTTAAATCCTGATGATGTAGTGATCAAAGATAATTATAGGGTTAAAAATTATATCCAGGCACGAATAAGAGATGATGTAGACAAAAATACTTTAAGTTATGATGTAAAGCAAAGTTCTAAGAATGCTTTTAATTCAAGTAAAGATGAGGTTTCGGTATTGGTTGTTGATTATGATATGCCAAGTATAGATGGGTTAAGTTTTATAAAAAAGCTAGGTAACTCTAATATATATATAATTTTATTAACAGGTACAGCTGATGAGGATATAGCAGTAAAAGCATTTAATAATGGATTAATACACGCATATATAAAGAAACAAGAGCCAGATGCTTTAAAAAAGTTATATAATAAAGTAATAGATTTTCAATTAAATTTTTTTCAAAAAGAAACAAGTGAAATAATAAAGGCTATATCAAAAATAGAAGAAAATTCTTTGTTAGGTTCAACAAAATATAAAGATATTTTATACAAAGCAATAAAAGAAAATAATATTTATCAGTGTTATTTAATTGATGAGATAGGTAGTTATTATATGCTTTCTGATACTGAAGATTATATAATGTATATAACTGAAGGAAGTAAGAATTTATCACTTATAGAATATTTAGAAGAAAAAAATATCAATAACCAGTCAAAAGAATTTTGTGATTTTATAAGTAATTTAAAAAACACAAATTATCTACTGTATGACCAATTAGTATATAATGATCTAATTAATGAATGTAATTTTAAAAATTACAAAAAGCAGGGAGATGAATTGGTTGTGAATAACAAGAAATATTTGTATTATTTCTCAGAAAATAAAACTAATGACAAGAAGAACAAGATTTTTAACAACTTTACTTATTAGTATATTTTTCTAATAATCCTTCTGCATATGCAGTATATAATTTACTTTCATTAGGATTAAGGAGTATATATTTATAAACTCTAAAAATAAATTCTTCTAATTTTTCTTTAGTAATTATTAATGTACTATTATTATTTATTATATATTCTATTGTTGAAGTTGCTAAAAAGTATTCTTTTAATTTAATTTCACTTTTAGAATCTAAATTTTGATTAGGATATAATAATGGTATTTCAAGAAACTTAGCTATCGCAGAGATGTAATCAAATCTATGGGATTTGCCTTGTAAAATATTAAATACAGTATACTTACTAATTCCACATTCATTAGCTATGTCAGTAGTGCTTAATTTATTCTGACGCATTTTTAATTTTATACTTTCTACAATATCCACAACAAAACTAAATAATTTATAATTACTAGTTGACTTAGTAACTATTACTAATTACAATAAAGATAATTACTACTATTAATACATTTAGCCCTTTAATTTGTCAATTTAAGTAAGTAGTAGGAATAAAACTTTTATAAATAGAGCAATGAAAAAACAAATCAAAAAATACGTAATAATAGCAATTTTATTATCTGGAATAACTAGTTTAACAGGATGCAATACAACAACTAAACTCATTAAACATGGCAGTTTAGCTGTTGAAACCAGGATGAGTGATTCCGTGTTTTTGGATCCAATAGATGAGGATAGAAGAACAGTATTGCTACAAATCAGAAATACTTCAGATAAATCAGGACTTGAGATAGAAGGTAAAATAAGATCAGCAATAGAAAGCAAAGGATATACAATTGTAAATAGTCCTAAAAAAGCCAACATAATGATACAAGCAAATATTTTGCAAGTAGGTAGATCAACTTTAGAAAACCCATTTGAAGCAATCAGTGGTGGATATGGTTCAGGGCTTGAGGGATTTGCAACAGGAGCTGCAATTGCAGGTGCCACAGGTGGAAGTGGAAAAAGCATGTTAGGAGTTGGATTGATTACAGGTATAGGAAATACAATTCTAGATGCTGCAGTAGAAGTTGTTAATTTTACGATGGTAACAGATTTACAAATTAGCGAAAAAGCCGATGGCAATTTTATCACAGAAAGTAGTGATGCAAGTTTAAAGCAAGGGACTAGTGGTTATAAAAAATCTACATGGGAACAAAAGACTAATTGGAAGAAATACCAAACAAGAATAATGAGCGTGGCTAAGAAAACTAATCTGAAATTTGAAGAAGCAGAGCCTAAGCTAACTGAGGGATTAGTAAAATCAATTTCAGGATTATTATAGCAAATGGAATAAGGAGTAAAGAATGGCAATAGTAAAAGGAATAATAACAAAGGATGTAAAAATAGAAAAGATTGATATAAGTCCAATCAAAATAGGTGCATGGGCTCATATAGATCAAGGAGATGGTAAACTATGTTCTGGACTAATTTGCGGTCATAATACATTAGGTTATTGCCAAATACATGAGCAAGAACTAGCAAGAGGTGCAAAAGTTGAACTCAATGGAATCATGATAAAAGAAGAGGATAATCACTTCTTAATCGTGAGTGAAAGAGGTGGAGTTAAAATTATTAATTAAATACGAGGCCAATATGGATACTGCACAAATAAGTGAACAAGAGAAAGTAATATACCAAGAAAACGCAATAGTTAGTGGAGTAATTTCAAGTGAGCCATGTATTGCGAGTAAAGTAAGCGATGATATATCTGGATTTAGTTGGATGAATATTAAGGAAGATGATGGAGTCGAATGTGAAATTGTAGTGACTGGGAAGAAGTTACATCAATATTTAGAAGAAAATAAAGAGAAGCTATGTGTTGGTAAAAAAGTACAGTTAAGAGGTTCGTTAAATAAGGGTAAATATATGGATTACTTATATCTAGATGAAGAAAGCAGTATTGAGATAATAAATAATGAGGATTTATGAGCTTTGTAAATGCATTGTTATATTCTATTACACCTATTTTGCTAGCTATAGTTAAGCCAGTTAAGCCAGTTGAGGCTTTTTATAAGTTTTTTACAGTATTTATAATTTTGATGCTAGCGTCCTTGCTAAATATAATTTTTCATCTGGATAGCTCTGCAAGCTTTGTAGTCATAGGAAGTATAATGCAGTTTATTCCAATTAGAGACCTAAATTCTATTTTGGGGATTGCCTATAACATCCTATCAATGAGTTTAGTAATTTATCTGTCAGTAATGCTAATAAGGAATTTTAAAGATAAAAAAGAGACTAGTTCCTATACTAAAAAACTAACTGAGGAAAGTCAGATCAATGATAAAGATGTAAAGAGGTGAGAATGATGAAGTAGGATAAAAAACTAAAAAGTAAAAATGAAATAAAATTTTAATAAAAAAGGAGAAAAAATGAAAAGTTTAATAACAAAAAACAAGAATTTCCTGTTATTTCTAGGAGTATTGATATGTTTACAATTGATATTGACAGAATATTCATATGCAGGAACGGAAGATGCGACAATGGCGCCAATATTGCATAAATTAACAGACTGGTTAAAAGGCACAATGGGTAAGATTATAGCAGTGACTGCATTAATATTTGCAGTTATAGGTGGTGCGATAAAGTTTAACCCTGGATTAATTGCAGGGGCATTAGGAGTTGCCCTTATTGCAGGACTAGGACCTGCGGTTATAGATGGTTTATTTACTGCAACAATTTAGAGAATGGTGTAATGAACCGGAATTTAGAACATTATACAATACCCTCAAAGCTAGACATGCCTGAGAGATGGTTGTTTTGGACAATAGATGAGGGTATTGCGCTTATTGCACCGATGTTGTTTGGATTTATTTTTGGGTATTATTTAACAGCAATTATAGTAGGTATAGTATTATTTTTATTCTGGAGAAAGTTGAAGAGTAGTAGGCATATGAATTTAGCAATATATGGGACATATTGGTTTTTCCCAGAGAAGTTTTCAGGACTAAAGGGAACACCAAGTTCAGATAAGAGGTTGTTTTTATAATGGAGCAGGTAACTCAAACAGGAATATTGATAAGGGTAACGAAACAGAGGAACTTTTTATTATATGCGACAACTGCGTTGTTATTATCAATAATTATAATGGCTACAACATTGTTAAGACAGGAAAGAGTAACGGTGGTTGTTCCTGGATATACAGGGAGTGAATTTACAATAAGCAGTAAAGGTGTATCAAGGGAATATTTAGAATTAGTATCAAGAGATGTAATTTCAACAATATTAAATATAACTCCATATAATTATGATTTTTGCAGAGAGAAGATATTAAAAATGACTACACCAGAAAGTTATGGGAAGGTCAAATATGATATTGAGCAGATGGTAAGTGATTTGAAGACAAGGCAAATCAGTTTGAGATATACACCGATATCAATGGAATTAGATGAGAAGAAATTGGAGGTAGATATAGGTGGATATTTAACGACATATGTGGGTGTAAAGCAGACAGAAAATATTTTTGGTAAATATAGGATAGGATTTGAATATAGAGGAGGGATATTAATGCTTGCAGAATTTAGAGAAATAACAAAAGAGATGGTAAATAGCAAATGAAGTTATTAATAAAATTAGCAATAGTGATAGCGTTATGTTTTGGTAGTGAGGTATATGCTAAGCAAATAGTGAAGGTAAAAGAGGATGGGGAGATTAAAGTTTGGGTGTCATCAGTAGAGTTAAATAGGATAAAAGCGATAGATGATAGAGTTAAGTATATAAGGGGTAACGAAGGTGATATAGAGTGGGTTGCTGATAAGGAAATAGGAGATTTATATATAAAGCCAAAGGTACCAGAGGCAACTAATATATTTATCACAACAGAGAAAGGATATACGTATAAAATATTGTTACAAGTACATGATATGCAGGCTGAGCAAATATTTTTAAAGAATGAAGATGCAATGATAAAAGAGGCAAGTAAGGAAAAAGTGCGGGTGATGGATGAGCGAGAAGAAGCAGCGGCATTAATAAAAGAGATGAGAGCAGGTAGGAAGCTTATTGGGTATGTAGAAATAGAAAATAATAAAAGTAGTAAATCAAGCTCTACAAAAAAGGGTTATAGTTTAGGAGCTGAGAAAATCTATAAAGGTGAAAATCTAATATGTGAAAAAATACTAATAAAAGCAAAAAGAAAATTATCTAAAGAAATTAGAGAAGAGGAATTTTTTGGCAAAGATGTAGTAGCTGTAAGTATGGATAGAGTAATCAGGAAGAATGAGCAAGGATATGTATATATAGTGAAGAGGGTAAATTATGGACGTTAATTTTAAAGGAATAAAAGATAAGTTGCCAAAATTTATTCAACTGAGGCAAAAAATGATGGGGTATCTAATTATAGGAACATTTGCATTGGTAGCAACAGGAATAATATTTTTTACAGAAGAGGAAGATAAAAAAAACAAGTTAGATAATACCAAGAAGCAAATAAATATAAGCCAGCCAATCAGAAAGGTTAAGGCTGAGGATGTGTGGGTAGAAAAGGCTCAGATGCAAATAGAGCAATTAATAAAAAAAGTAGAGATGGTGACTAGAGAAAATGAGCAATTAAAGCAAAAAGTAAGTAATTATGAAGGGATAGAGGGGAGAATTAAAAAAATAGAAGAAAAAGCAAATGCAGAAACCAAGGCAAAGCAAAGTGAAGAAAGTCCGAAAGAAATAGACGAAAACACAGTAATTAAGCAGGCTAAGGAAGATGAGGAAAAAGATATAAAGCAAGAAGAGTCAATGAGAGAAGAGAAAAAAATAGTAAGTTTTAACATAGATTTAGAAGGTGGTTTTAATAAGAAGCAGCATAGCAAAGAGTTGGAAGTATATTTACCTTCTGGTAGTTATGTGGGAGCTGAATTGATATCTGGAGTAGATGCATCAGTTGGAGTAGAGAGTCAAGGTGATCCAAGACCAGTATTATTTAGAATAACAGCAAGAGCAGTGAATGCACTTTATAAAGGAGAGCCGCAAAAAATAGATTTAGAGGGGTGTATAGTTACAGGAGCAGCGATTGGAGATATCTCAAGCGAGAGAGTCTTTGTAAGATTGCTTAAGATGAGTTGCAGTAGAGAGAGGGAGAAAGCTTTTGAGAATGAAGTAGAGGGTTACGCATCTAGTCGTGGCAAAGCAGGGATTAGAGGGATAGTAGTATCAAGAGAAGGAGATTTTGTAAGTAAAAGTTTTATAGCAGGATTATTTAGTGGTTTAGGTGGTGGAATATCACAGAGATATACTAGCCCTGAAATATCATTTAATACTGGGAGTGGTAGCAGTAATGTCGGCAATAAGATGGGATATAAAGACATATTTGGCAAAGGATTTGGAAAGGGTGCAGAAGTTGCAGGAAACAAAGTATCTGATTACTTAATCAAGCGAGCAGAGCAATATCAGCCTGTAGTATCAGTTAATGCAGGGCAAGAGGTAGAATTAGTATTTAACAATGGAGTATATTTAGATGGTAGAGTATCGAAACAACAAAATAATTAGAAGTATAATATTTAGCGTATCAATATTAATATGTTTAAGTGGTTGTAGTGCAAGAAATGTAGTTGGAGATTTTGATTGTCCAGCGAATAAGGGTAGACCATGTATAAAAATAAAGGAAGCGGATAAAATTGCTGCAAGCAAATTAGAAAGCAGAGAAGGGAGGGCTGATAATTCTGGTAGCAATACAAGTGATAGCAAAGGTAATAATCAGGGTGGTAAATATAAAGTAATAAAATTTGCGCCATATAAGGATAAGGAAGGAAATTATCATCAATCAAGTGAGGTAATTTATGCTGATTGAAGGTATTAGAGAAAATTATCAAAAGTTTAGGAAGGCATTTCAAGCAATAGATGGAGATCAAGAGCCATTAAAATCAGAAGAGGCAAGTTTTGAAGGTAAAGTATCGTTATATCCGTACAGGATATATGATGAGATACATGATTTATATATAAACAAAGGGAGTTATGGTTTTATAATAGAAGTTGCGCCATTATGTGGGGCTGATGAAAACACAGTAAAAATCTTAACATCAATGATAACAGATGGGGTAGGAGAGGGTCATACACTACAGATAATAAATTGGGCAAGCCCAAGGGTGGGTGATTATGTAGATAGATGGAAGAAGGAGCGAGTGAAGACTGGTGGAATATATAAGAAGTTAGCTGAGAAGAGGCATGAATATTACAAGCAAGCGCATATAAAGCCGCTAGCAAGTGGTAGCCAATATGTGATAAGGGATTTTAGAGTAATAATAGCTGTATCATGCGAAGGGGAATTGACTAATAAGGGGAAAGAAGAGATGAAATCACTCAGGGTGCAGTTGAAAACGACACTTAAGGGAATAGGAGTTGATTCATGGGACATGGCGGCGGAAAGTTTTATAAATTTTATGGACGAAATAGTTAATCCAAGTTTTAAGCAGGAGAGAGAGCATATCCATTGGAATAAGCATGACACGCTTGCAGATAATATTGCAACAGCGGGCACTGTGCTTGAAGTTGAGCCTGATTATTTAAGAGCGGAGAGTGATGATGGAGAGGTAGATATAGTTGGATATAGTGTAAGTAAATTTCCGACAGTGTGGGCTGCATGGATGACGGGAGATTTAATAGGAGCGACGCTTGAAGATTATTTAAGGATACCATGTCCATTTTTAACAATGTTTGCTTTTACATTTGACGATGTAGAGAAGGCAAATAATGTAGCTACGATTAAATCGGTTAGAACACAGCAGCAGTTGGAGCAGGGTCTTGGTAAATTTGTAAGTGGAATAGCGGATAAAGCTAAAGATTGGAAATTTGTGACTGAGAAGATAGGAGATGGACAAAAATTAGTAAAATCCCATTATGAAATAATATTATATGCACCAAAGGAAAAGAGGAGAGAATGTGAACAGGCGTTAAAAAGTTTATATTCAGCTAAGGGGTGGAAGATAATGAAGGAGAGGTATGTGCAATTACAGACATGGTTATCATGTTTGCCATTCATGCATAGTGAGGGGATAAAGAAAGATTTAAAAAAATTCTCAAGATTAAAAACAATGCTAACCTGGACATGTGCAAATGTAGCGCCTATGCATGGCGAGTGGAAGGGAATGGAGCATCCATATTTAATGTTATTTGGAAGGAGAGGGCAACCTATGTATTGGAACCCATTTGCGAATAAGGAAGGGAATTATAATGTTGCGGTATTTGGAAAATCAGGTGGTGGGAAGTCAGTATTTATGCAAGAGCTTGTATCATCAATCAGGGGTGCAGGTGGGAATGTAATAATAATAGATGATGGGTATTCATTCCATAACTCATGTGTGCTTCAGGGGGGAGAATTTGTAAAGTTTAGTGGAGAAAAGCCATTATGTTTAAATCCATTTTCAATATTGAACCAAGAGGCATATGAGAATGACAAAGAGTACAGAGCTGATGCATCGGATTTGCTTAGGATGGTAGTAGGTAAGATGGCAAAAAGTATAGAAAGGCCAACTGACATGGAAAACACATATATAGAAGAGGCGGTAGATAAAGTATTTAAGACAAAGGGTACGAAGGGAACTATAAAAGATGTAAGAGAGGCGATAGCAGTAATAGATGATAAGAGGGCGCAGGATTTAAGTAGAATGTTATTTAAATATACAGAGGGATCATATAGCGAATTTTTTCAAGGGGATAATGAAGTAAGTTTTGAAAATTCATTGATAGCATTTGAGTTATCGGCGATCAAAGGGCATAAAGATTTATTGGCAATAGTGCTTATGATATTGATGTTTTTGGTAACAGAGAAGATGTATAGAGGGGGAAGGAAGGTAAATATATCGCTGGTGATAGATGAATGTTGGAGCATGTTAAAAGGGAAGGGGAGTGGAGAGTATATAGAGGGTATAGCGAGAAGAGCGAGGAAATATGAGGGAAATATAATATCAGGAACACAAAGTTTAAATGATTATTATAAGACTGAGGCTTCAAAAGCGACGATAGAGCAGACGGATTGGTTATGTATATTGCCGCATAAGCCAGAGTCTGTAAGAGATATGAAAAAAGCGGAGAAAGTTGTAATGGATGAGAATGGGGTGATGGAATCAATGATCAAGTCGCTAAAGAAAATAGACAACGAATATGGGGAAGTTATGATATATGGCCCAAATGGCTGGAGCATAGGAAGGTTATTATTAGATCCATATTCTTTAGCACTTTACACCTCAAAGGGGAGTGAATATAGAATGATAGAAGAGGCGGTAGATCAAGGTATGGCATTAGAAGAAGCAGTAAATTTAGTTGCTGAAAAAATAAAAAAAACAAAACAATAAAACGGAGAGAAAATGACTAATGAATATATAGACAAAGCATTTGGCTACAGTGAGGCTAATACAGTAGAAGCAAAAGAAAGTTTTGCATATGTGATTAAGAAATTGGGTCTAGCAGGGAAGACTGTAGGTGAGCCTTTAGCTAAATATTATGAAAAATATAAGCTAAATTTAGCAGAAAATATCAGTGATGAAGATTTATTTGAAAGGGTAAATTTTATAAAGAGTATTAGTGAAATATTTCAAGTAAAAGTTGAGACATTTAATGAAGAAAGATTGTTATTAATTGAAGAATTCTTAAAATTCTATGCTAAAGATGATTTAAGCAAAGTGAGTAAGGAAGAAGCTTACAAGCTGCAGGTCATAGAAGAAGGAGCTGGTGGGCTTACTCATTGGGAAAAATTAAAAAACATATATGAATTTAGTAGAGATTTAAGTCTTGTGACGAGGGCTCAACTTGAAAGTTTCAAAGAGATAGTAAAATCACTGGGTATTAGCAGGGATAAAGATGATAGCAAGGGAGAATTAGAAAAAGCAGAATTAGTACTTAAGGCATTAAAATTTAATGAAGCTTCGTCAATAGAAGATGACTCTGGTTTGAAAGTAAAATATCTAATTAATAAATTCAAGATTAATATTAGAGAGGATTTACGGTTAGAGATTAAAGAAAAGATCGGTGTAATGAATAAACTAGGGTTTGAGAGAACTAGTTTTGAAGGAATTAAATCTATAATTAAATTTATGGAAAGTAATACCTATATATTTGATAAGGTTGAGACAATTGATGATATAGAAAAGATTAAAGAGGTAATTGAGAAATTGGGGATTAGAGAATGTGAAGAGACAGATATAGGTATTTTAATGAATAGCTTAAAATACTTAGATATTAAGGATAAAGAAGAGCTTCTTAAGAATATCGAAAATATCGAAAATATTCAGAAAAACGTGAAGGAAATAAGTGGTTCTGGCATTTGTGGGTTAAGTGCAAGAGGACTGCAGGAGTTTGATAAAGTAATCGAAGTTTTTGCTAAAAAAGGTATAAAGGACATAGATAGGGACAGTATAAATAAAATTAAATATTTTTTTAAAGAGCTAGGGGAAAAGATAGGAGATATAGATCAGCTGAGAGCAAGTAACATTTTTTATGCACTAGCTGAAGTGAGCGTTGATTTAGTGAAGAGTTCTGAGCAGGAAATAAGTAAGGCTATAAATTTAATAAGAGTAGCTGGTCTTGATGTGAATTATATCACAAGTAGCAATATAGCAAACGCAAAGAAATTATTAGAGAGATTAGGTGGAGATGGCGATAAAACAAAAAAAATCATCAAAACTTTTGCAAATAAAGTAGTGACTTTTGGGGAAAAAGAGATTGAGAAATTAGAGGAGTTCATAAAGCTAGCCAATATCCAAGATTTAAAGGAATTAGATGAAAGCAAAATAGAAATACTGGAGCATGTAATAAAAGAATTAAATATGGATATAGGGATAAGTAATTATGGGGATGTAGTAAACGTCGTAAAAATGTTAAAGGAAGAATTAAAAATAGAGTTGGTGTCCACATCATGGACTGGAGCAATAACAGAGGCGGCTAAATCTATGTTTATGGACAAAAAGAAGCAGATTACTGGAGAAATAAGAAGGATAGAGGATAAATATAAAGTATTTGGATATAAAAATATAAAAGAATTAGCTTCGTCACAAGCTTTAGAAAAAATTAAGAGAGTTAGTGAGAAATTTCAGAAAGAAGCAAGTGAAAAGGAAGATTTAGAAAAAATTAGTAATATTTTTAGTAAATTCACTTATAGACTTAAAGATTTACATATTGATGATTTTGACAGGTATTTAGAGACATTTAAGACACTTGGTATCAATCCGTATAACACATCAGATAAAGAATTAGAGAATATGCGCAAGGTAGCAGAATCTTTAGAAATTAAAATTGGTGGTCTAGGTAATGAGACAGCTGAGATATATAAAGATTTACTAAAATGCTTGGGAGTTGATACTGAAAATTTAGACCAAGAAGGATTGTCTGATATTAGAGTTAGTGCGAAGAATATGGGATATAGTGGAATTAGCATATTAAGAAAAGATATAATTGATAAACTCAAGATATTTGGCATATGTGATTTTCAAACATTTAAAGGAAATGTAGAAATCCTTGGCATTAATTCAGCGACAATTAGCAGTTATGGAGTGACTAAAAATTACCAGAAGCTTACAGCAGCAATTGGTGGGAAAGATGGAGTAGATAACATTCATATGACCATAGGAAGAATACTGGAAGCAATTAATAGAAAGTATATAAGTTTAAAAAATGATGAAGTAGATAATATGTTGGTGTCACTCAATGGTATTACTGGGTATAGCGGTAAAAATATAGAGTTTTATGGTAATGTACTAAGTGATTGTAAAATAGATTTTTTTAGTCAGATAAAAAGAAAGGCAATATCAAAGATGGTCGAGGTATCAAAAAAGATAGAAGAAAAGTTATATTGTGACAATCATGCTAGTGAAGAGAAATGTAAAGATATAGGGGTTGATTATTATACCAATGATGAAATCAAAGAGGTATGTGCACTTAATAATGTAGAGCATGAGGAATTATGATTTTTAAAAAGAAATTAGCAGCATTTGGAAAAAGCTGTGAAGAAGAAGGAAAAAATAAGCCGTATATGTATTGGGGTATGGTGATATTAATGATGATAACGGGAATAACAGCATATGGGTATATGAGAGAAGCAGAGAGGATAAAATTACAAGCTATAGGATATTTCAATCAAAGGGTACTATGCGATATTAATAATAAATGCGAATTAAGTGAAGAAGTTTTAAACAGTATGAAGGATATTTCGAAAGAAAGGCAAATGGTAATATTATCTTATACAGGAAGAATGCCGAAGGAAGGATATGTAGGATATATGGGCGAGAAAATAGATTATAAAGGAGATATAACTGAGGAAGTAATTAATAGGATAAAAATAAATAGAAATTCAAAAATCAAAGGTAAGGTTGCATAGGTTATGAGAGATAAAATAATAACAGCTATAGCAGTCACATTAATTGTGATGGTAGGGTATCAAAGTTATAAGATACATGATTTAACTCGCAGGGTAAATGGCAAGTCTGAAGAGATAATAACAATAGATTTAAGTAAAATAATCAAGGAGATGACAGTTAATTTGGTACGTCAGGGACTTACAGATCAGCAATTAGCGTATGAGACTACTGCAGCATTAAAGAAGATTGATGAAGTTGTGGTTGCGTATAAAAGTCAAGGTTTTGTGATATTGGATAAAAAAGCTGTAATTACTGGGGTAGAAGATATCAGTGATGACATAAGAAATGCCATATTTAAAGATCAAAATATAAATGCAGGCAACAGTAATAATGCAATTAAAAAAGGTAAAAAATAATGAGTAAAATAAATATAATATTTGCTTTTATATGTGGGGCATTCTTATCAGCAATTTTAAGTTATGTTATTTACAATAAGAAAATGATTGAGCCATGGGAAGATTATAAACGAATTGAGCGTTCGATAGAGGAAGTGAGTAATTTTAAGAAATATAGCATGCCAAATATTAAATTATTGCATAGGGGTTCTTGGTTAAAAGGAGAGATTGAGAAAATAGGTAATATTAAAGTAGTAATAGACAAGGGTAAGGTTATAGACAGTTTGGTCAAAGAAAAGAGCAATGGGTCTTATGACAGCGAAAAGTTTCTGAGGTCTTATTATAGTGCTTATATTGATGCAATAATAGCTATGAACAATCAAGACTTAGAAACGGGATATATCATTTATAAGAAACCAAATGTTCGTAGTGATATAGGAGAATTAACAGATAATAAAGATAATGCAACTGATGTTACAGAAGAATTCACAAAAGAGATAAGTAAACTTAAAATATCAAGATATCAAAATAGAAAATGGGGTCATTTAAAAGAAATAGCAGATGACATATACGAATATTTAAAATCTTACATTAAAAATGAATTTAAAACTGAAGATGATAAAGCAATAAAAAGTGATGAAGATATTGATAGTAATGGCATCTATGAGAGCATTGGTGGGGAGAGTTTAGAAGATGATGAAGATGATGAAAATAGTCAAATTGTGGGGTATAAATGATAGAATGGATATTAAGAAATAAGATAAGAGCGTTTATATATATATTTGGGCCATTAATATTGGCCTGGGCATTTTCAATTCAATATTCAATTAGGATAAATTTATCGGATTCTCTGCCGTATAAATTATTCATCTTAGACAAGGGTAATAAAGAGGTGAGAAAAGGTAAGCTAATAGCATTTGTGGCTCCTGGCAATGGAGTGTATGAAGGTGATTTTTGTAAATATGTGATAGGTATGCCTGGAGATGTGGTAAGTTATGTAGGGTATGATGTATATGTAGGCTATAAGCATATTGGGAAAGTAAAGAAAGTAGGTAAAAAGGGTAATAAGTTAGAAAGGGGTCCTGAAGGAATTATACCTGAGGGGCATTACTTTGTTTATAGTAAAAAAGAAAATAGTTTTGATTCACGATATAAGAATATTGGTTATGTTAAGGATAGTAATATTATTGGCACTGTTTATCCAATATTCTGAAGCTGAGGCTAAAGATTTTGGAATTATGGGACAGGTGTTTGAGATTAAAGAGCAGAATTTACTTGAGTACATCAAGCAAAAATTAAATTTGCTTAAAGCGAGTGGTGAGCTTGAGCTTAAGCAAAATGAGATGAAAGAAAAGGTAAGGAACTATGTTAATCGTCCATATAGAGTTAAAGGAATAGTCACTACAACGGCGCCTAGAGAATATTATTACGATCCGACTTATACAGTTGTGAATGATATAAAAGATCAGGATGGGAGAGTATTTATAGAAGCAGGAAGACAGGTTAATCCGCTTGAAATGATGCCACTTAGTTATAAGATGCTTTTTATAGATGGAGATGATGAGGCGCAAGTTAAGTGGGGCTTGGAGCAGGCTAAGAAAGATAAAGTAAAAATTATATTAGTGAATGGTGCAATCATTGATTTAATGAAAGAAAACAAAGTGAGATTTTACTTTGATCAGCAAGGAGTATTAAGTAAGAAATTTGGGATAAAACAGGTTCCAGCTAGTGTAGAGCAGAAGGATTTACAGCTTTTAATAAAGGAGCTAGTGGTCAAATGATAAAAATATTCAGAAAATTTGTAAATAGGATAGATTGGCTTACTATTTGGATGAAAAACATTAGTAAGGGAATACAATGTATATTTAGACAATTAATATGCAAAAAATACAGCAAACCAATCTACCTGCTATTAATAGCCTTGTCAGTTTATACAGCTAATATAGAAAAAGCAAGTGCTGGCAAATGTACAGGTAGATTTGTTGATCCAATAGGAGACATATGCTGGGAGTGTTTATTTCCAGTGACTTTGGGTTCTATAGAGTTGATAGGCGGGGATATGCCAGATACGGATAATCCTGGTTCTCCAATATGCTTATGTCCAAAGCCGCCAATACCAGTTCCAGTACCGGGGATAGCGGGTGGATTTTGGGAGCCAGTAAGATTAGTAGATGTAACAAAGCGACCATTTTGTTTTGTAAATTTAGATGGAATGGAATTTGATCCAGGAATTGATATAGGCGCTGGAGATGCATCAAAAAGTGATGGTAAAGGTGGTGGTAGCTGGCATGTGCATTGGTATATATACCCACTTATATACTGGTTGGAATTAATAGTAGATTTTCTATGTTTGGAGCAAATGTCATTTGATATATTTTGGATAACAGAAATTGATCCGCTATGGCAAGATGATGCGCTGACATTTTTACTTAATCCTGAGGCGATATTATTTGGCAATCCAATTGCGCAAGCTGCATGTGCTGCAGATTGTGTTAAATCAACTACAGGGTTGCCATTTGATTCATTATTTTGGTGTGCAGGATGTCAGGGTGGAATGTATCCACTTAATGGTAGGATACAAGCTCATGTAGGTGGTATTCAATCAGGGCTGCTTGCAGCAGAGAGGATGTGTTATAAAAATCACAGGGAGTTACTTGCCTGGGGGACATCAGGAAGCACGAATGACAAGATATGTTCAAAATATGTGATGCCAATTATGAAGAAGAGTCAATATCGATCTCAGATTACAGTGCCGATACCAAGTGATTGTTATCCATTTGGGAGAACTACAACAATATATGAATCAGGAAAGGAAATACCTGTTAGTGGAGAGGATTTTGGATTTTTAATTTGGAGAAAGAGGAACTGCTGTGTGTTGTAAAATAATTGGGATCAGGGCTGTTATAGCTATATTTGTTATGCAAATTACAACTGCATATGCAGATATTAATGTGCATAGAAAAAAAGCAGAAGACGTAATGGTAAAGGCACTGAAAAATGCAGCGAAAGCAGGAGATGCTCTTAAGAATACTAAGATAGCTATACCAGATTTTAATACTGAGCAAAAAGCTAGTTTTACTTCTGAGATAAGTAAAAGCAAAAAAGATATATATGAGAGTGATGCAAAAAAGGTAGTTTTAGGGGTAGAAAAGTTAAAAGAGAGTGAGGGTTATAAAAGAGGCCTTAAAACTGCAAGAGAGGTAGAGAAGAGAGAATTAAAAATAAATAAATTCAAAAATACTACAGGAGATATTATTACTGAAAGAGGGGTAGATTTATATGAGATGAGTAATAGGTATTTAGAAGAATTCAATAGAGGAAGGAAAGATAGTAAGGAGAAGCTTGAAGGATTTATGGTATTTATCTCAGCATCAATACCTGAGGCGAGTTTAAAGGCAATAGCAAGGGATGTAAAAAAGATTAGAGGAAATATATTTTTAATAGGGATGATAGATGGGTCAATGATAAAGACTGCTGAATTAGTAAAAGCATTGAATGAAGAAGGGGTGCCAGTTGCAATACATCCGAAGGCATTTGAGATATTTAAGATAGAGTCAGTACCTGCATATGTATTAGTTGATAAGATAGAAGGATCAGATGAAAGGGTTCACGATAAGTTAATTGGCAATGTAAGTGTAGAATATGCGCTTTCAATATTTGCAGAGAGAGGTAATAGTGCAAATAAGGCTAAAATCTTACTTAAGAAGCTGAGGGGAATAGAATGAAAAGTGTATTAATTATAATGGCTGTAATATTGGTGCAAGCAGTATCTTTTGCACAGGATACGGCTATATCAAAGCAAAATGCACGCAGTATTGGACAAGGATTACTTGGTAAGGTGCAGGGATCAGCAAGTAGTTCTATAGAGGGCAATAACGATCTGGTTAAAGGATTAAATTACCAGGGCACGAGTAGTACAGTGTTGCCACAAAAGAATATGAACTCTGAGCAGCTTAAAGGAGAAGCTGAATTAATGAAAAAAGGTAGTATGGAAGGAGAATTAATAGAAAAAGGATTTATGAACAGAGAGGATTATGACACAGATGCACTTAAGAAAGATTTCAATAAGGCTAAAGATGCACAGAAAAATCCAGAAAGGTATATAGGAGATTTATTAAGTCAGAGTAAAGAATGCGAACAGATTAATAAAGAAGATATTACTTCAAAAACTAAAGAAATATGTGATGAATATGTTGATTGGAAAGATAATAATTGTAAGGTAGGTCAGGTAGTAAAAGTAGACGCTAAGCATGATTATAAATGTAAAGTTACAAGAGAGAAAAGAGAAGGAGTATGTAATAAAAAACTAAGAGCATGGTGTGATGGCGGAGTAAGGAACTGTGGATATAATGCGGGTGGCATAGAAGAGGGGTCAGTAGATACAGGAATAGAGTGGGATTATACATATCCGTATTTAAGGCTTGGCACTAAAACGGGTAGTTGGCATTTTGAAAGTTATGAAGGTAGTTGCCATAAAGTAGTTCAAAGAGCAAGATTTAAAGTAAAAGACATTAATAATGTAAAGAAATTCATATTAAGCAAGATATCATATGATGATCATGCACAAGTTAAGCTTAATGGTTCAATAGTACATAACACTTTAGGTGGCTATTATTTAGATATAACAAATAGATGGTGGGGATCGGGCGCACCAGGAAAAGGAGATTTGGTAATAAGTAGTGGCTCTGGTAGTGGAAAATGCTGGAGATTATATCCAGGCCACGGGCAAAATCATTACGACTACGTAGGCAAGAATATTCAATCATATTTAAGAGAAGGATGGAATGATATAGAAATAGAGTTGGTATATTCATGGGCGGGTCAAGTAAATGTAGTATTTCAAGCAGAGCAGTATTGTTGCACGGTTAAGGAAGAATGGGATGATGAATGTGAGAGGTTAAAGCCATGAGGAAGATTTTACTGATATTATATTTATTTACAGTAATGGTAATGCCGGAGCTTACATATGCAGGATATTGTGAAATTAGGCGTGGGCCAGAATGTGTGGAGAAGGGTAATAGAGATATAGGTGGATTTACAGTATACCGTGATTGTTGGAGGTATGAGTCTAAATATGTTTGTTATAATGATAATTATAAGGATTATTGTAAGCCAATATCAGAGACGCCAGGTTGCACAGAGATATATAATAAATGTTTAGAAAAGTCACCAACTGGAGAATGTAACGATGCAGAAAAGATATATAAATGTGGTAAAAAGGGGATTGATAGTGAGGGTGTGGTTCATTTAGACACAAGCTACACAATAGCTCGTGATGAAAAAGATTTAAAGGAATGCAAGGAAAATATCATATCTCAAGATTGTGAATTAGTAGAAGAAAAGTGTTTAGAGCCAGAAGGGGCTACAGAGGAAAATGGAAAAAAAGAGACAAGAAATATCAATGGGTTAGATGTAACAAAGTTATGTTGGAAATGGGATCGTAAATATGCATGTGTAACAGGTAGTAAAGTAAGTGATTGTGAGGAGCTTGAGAGGAAATGTGTATTAGTTGAGACCAGATGTTTATCAGATGAGAGTATTAATTTAAAGGACAGTAAAAATAGCAGTGCCTGTCATCATATAGAAAAAACATATGAATGCTTAGAGGTAACAGGCCAATTACCAGAGCGCAGAAAATGTAAAAAAATAGGATATTGTGTAGGTGGGGATTGTGAGGAATATAGTTATCCAGAAAATAAGAATATGCCAAAGGCGATAGCATATTTGCATTTACTTAAGAAGATGGGGGATGAGCTTAAGGGTGAATTATGTGATGGAGATAATTTACATGAGTGCAAAATATTTAAGGGTGAAAAATCAGGATGTAGAAAAAGCGTAATAGGATTTAAAGATTGTTGTAAGAGAAAAGGTGCAAGATGGGGAGAAAAACTTAAATTACAGCAATGTAGTGAAGGAGAAAAGATGTTAAGAGAGAAGAATGCAGCTGGATTATGTCATGTTGTTGGAACATATTGCTCTAATAAGTTGAGATTTCCAAGAGTTTGCTTAACAAAAACAACGAATCATTGTTGTTTTGGGTCTAAATTATCAAAAATATTACAAGAGCAGATTAGAGATCAGTTAGGAATAGACTGGGGAACCCCGAAAGAACCTAATTGTAGGGCATTAACTATAGAAGAATTGCAAAAAGCTGATTTTAGCAAAATAGATTTAAAAGATTTTTTTGGAGATGCGATAGCAAAGCTAAATACAAATAATCATAATGCATTTAGCAAATTTACGGGACCAGATGCATTAAAAGATAAGGCGGATGAGGCTATGAAGAATCCTGACTATGATTTTTTTAGTAGAAGATATGGTGCAAAAACAGGGCGCAATAAAGGTGGAGCTGAGGAAAAAGAGAATGCTAGAAAATATCAAGAGGCGGTAGAAAAGAGTATAAAGCGTCCATTTAGGAAAAAAGTAAAAGATAAGGAGAGGGTAGATTTAGAAGGGGGAGCACATGGTTAAATACAAAATTTACTTAAGTATACTTTTTTTATTAGTTTGTAGTAATTCTTTAGGAGCGGGTGCTGCAAATGTAGAAGAAGAAGTATATTGCGATAGAAAGAATTTAGGATGGCATTTTTATTGTGAGAAGCAAAAAGAGGTAGAAGAGGAGCAGAAGATGCCAGAATTGACCCCAGAGGAGAAGTTAAAAGAAATACAAGAAGAGTTACAAAGAAGGAAGGTAAAAGCAGTAATGAATCCTACAGAAGAAAATGTAGCATCATATATCAAATATCAAAATGAGCAGACAAAGAGATCTGCAATATTTAGTAGGGTATGGCGTAGAGTGCAGTGGAAGAACCCTGAATTAGATTATAAAGTTAGACATCCGTCTACTACTGAGGGGTTAAGTGTGGAGAAAGAGGAGAATCAAAAAAAGATGAAGCAGGCTATGCTGGAATTAGGCAAAAGATATGGGATATTTTATTTTTACAGAGGGGAGGATGCGTATAGTAAGAAATTTTCAAGAATTATTAGAATGTTTGTGAAGAATAATCAACTTGAAATGAGGGCTGTGTCACTTGATGGGGTAATAGATAAAGAATTTAAAAATAACGTTACTGATAAAGGACAAATAGAAAAGCTGGGAGTAAGGGATATAAAAGTGCCCGCAGTAATGTTATTTGATGTAAAGACAAGTCAACTAATTCCAGTATCTACAGGGATGGTGGGTATTAATGAGTTAGAAGAAAGAATATATTTATTAACGAGTGTAAAAGAGGTTGAGAATGAAGATTATTAGGATTGTAGTGATGGTGTTATTTATAAATATTCTGCCAATACAGTTGCAATATGGATATGCAGGAATTGGAAATAGTATGGATAGTTTTTGGAGGAGTATGGGAGGTATGAGTACAAGTACAAAGGCTGGAAGTTATAGAAGTCAAGCTGCTGGTTATTGGACTGGTGGTAGTTATTATGCAAAGACAAATACGAAGACGGTAAGTCCATTTAATTTTCAGATGCCAAGTTTAGAGATAGGATCATGTTCAAAGATTCATTTGTTTAAGGGTGCATTATCAATGATAGATACGGAGCACATGCAGCAGTTATTACAGGCAATAGCATCAAACGGGATGACATTTGCATTTCAATTGGCAATGGAGACAGTATCTCCAGTAATTGCAGAAAAGATAGAGGAGATACAGGGGTGGTTACAGAAGATGAATAGCTTAAATATTAACAGCTGTGAAACAGCACAAATAGCGGTAGGAGCTATATGGCCTAAGCATGAAAGAGCAAGTAAGTTGATATGTGAGAAGGCTGGTCATACAGCTGGGGGACTAAGTGATTACACGGCATCAAAGCATGGATGTGCGAATGCAGGAAAAAGAAATGAGATAGCAAATAGTGTAGAAGGAAAAAATAAAGCACCGATAGAGGATTTAAATATTACATGGAATGCAATTAAAAATAAAAAGTTCTTTAAGGAATCAGAGGCGGAGGATGAAAAAGTTGGATTAAGTGATGATGATCTTAGAGAATTATTTATGACATTATCTGGCACAATCATAATACATGCGCCTAAAAGTGATACAGAAGAGCCAAAATATATTTATAAAAGTGCAAGAGCAGATTATGGCAATGTAGTTAGAGCATTAATGGATGGTGGAAATATAGAAGTTATATCATGTGATAATAAAGATAAATGTCTTAACCCTACATATAGAAAAATAAATATTACTCCAGAAAACTCATTTAGGAGTAGAACTGAAAAAATACTAAAAAGTATAATAGACAAAATAAGGAAAGATGAGAGGGTGACAGGAACAGAGGACGGTATGCTTGATATGATAGAAGAATCACAAATACCGATACATAAAGTACTTACAGTACATGCAGCATATAGTGGTTCTGGCGAATTATTTGAGTTGAATGCATATGCAGATTCAATAGCACTTCAGGTATTATATGCATTTTTAGATGATGCACTTAGGAAGGTATCAGAAGCAATAGATGAGCAATTAGTATCAACAGAGGATCAATTACACAAGATGAGGACAAATATATCGGCTGCAAGACAATCTATATATCAACTAGAAATGAAAACTCATCAAAACTATAATGTGATTCTAGGTATGGTTAAGAAGACCATGTTTATAGAGAAGTTGATAGCACAGGAGCAAGGATCAAATATGTCTGATTTATTAACTAAGTTAGGAGAAAGCTAATGGATTATACAATATATACAATAGGTGGTGGAGAATTCTTAATAAATATATTTAAAGGATTATCAGCATTATCGGGACATAAGGCATATCTCAGTATGGCAAAGGTTGCGATATTATTTGGATTGTTGTGGATAATGTTTGAAGTAACTTTCACAGGTATGTTTAAGAGAGGTATACAGTGGTTTTTTACGATGTTTCTGATGTTTAATATATTATTCGTACCAAAGGTAACAGTTATAGTTGAGGATAAATTAAATCCAAATATAGCGGGTCGTAATATAATACAAGGAGTACCATTTGCACTTGGGGTAGTGGGACATTTTACATCGATCATAGGTGATAAGGCGACAGAGTTAATGGAGACGGCCTTTGGGAGTGGTAATGACTTGCCATACAACAAATATGGAATGATAGCTCCAATTAACGTTGCAGATTCAGTTACTAGGGCAAAAATTACAAATACAGATTTTGCAAAGACAATGAGGCATTTTATGCATCAATGTGTATTTTACGATCTTGTATTTAAAAGATATAGTATAGAAGATATGGCGGAACAAGAAGATTTATGGCAATTCTTAAGTAGTAATGCATCAAAATCAAGAGCATTTACAATACATGATGGTAACAGTGCCAATATAGAGTTTTGTAATGAAGGGATAATAAAGTTGCAACAAGCAAATTACTGGAAAAAAGAATCCACAAAAATAAAAGAGTTAATAAAACAAAGGTTATATCCACATCTTAACAAGCATGCAGGAGATGACATTATAACAAATGGCTGGAATACATGGCATGGCCAACTACATAGTATAGGAGGAGATGCAGAGAAGGCAATTCAGCAGGCAATGGTAATAAATGCATTTAAGGATTCAGCAGGAAGCTTTGGTGGGATAGGTAATATATATGCACAGGCAAGGAGTGATGTGCAGACAAGGATGACATATGATATTATTAGAAAGCAAGCGCAGTCATGGGTGCCCATACTTGGAGCAGTGATGCAGGGGTTATTATACGGGGCATTTCCGATGGTGTTTTTATTGATGTTACTGCCAATAGGAGTGTCTGTTGCTAAGAACTATTTTGCAATGTTTTTATGGATAGAGAGCTGGGGACCAGTATATGCAATTATAAATTCAATATTAATGACATATGGTGGTAGTAAATACGGAGCAGAGACAATACAGTATGGTGGTAGCTTTACACTGGGGTCGCATGCTGGAATTATGGAAGTAAACCAGAATATAGCCAGTGTTGCAGGGAATATGATATTATTTATTCCATTTATAGCAGCAGGATTAATGTGGGGAGTAAGAAGCTTTACATCACTTGCAACATCAATGTTATCGACACCTATGCAATCAGCTCAAGAAGCAGCGAGAGAAGCATCTACTGGAAATATATCACTTGGAAATGTATCTGTGGGTAATATGAATTATGACAATATTACAGGAAATAAGCTGAATGATTCAGTTAGTATAGATACAGGAAGGCAACAAGCAGTGTTAAGTGGTGGTGGGGTAGTGCAGATGACTGGAAGTGGTAAAACCATACTTGATTTAAGTAATGCTTATACAAGGAATCCTGGATTTGAGACAAGTTACTTTGATAATCAATCATCACAATTGTCAGAAGCAGCTACCCATAGTCAAAATAGTGGAGTCACAAATGCAATACAAAGTTCTGAATCAAAAGGTAAGGGTATAGATGCCTATGCACAAGCTGTACTAAATCATGGGAAACAAAGCAACTGGAGTGATGGGTATAGTAAAAATATTACGAGTGATCAAAGAGAAGCGCTGCAGCAATATGAAAGTGCAATAAATGATTGGTCTCAAAACCATAATATGAGTAAAGAAGATACAGTGAGATTATTCGCAACGGCAAGTAGTCCATTCAAAAGCTTAATTGGTATAGGAGCAGGAGCAGAAGGATCAAAAACATCAGGAGAGAGGGGATCAATAGATGAAGCTAAGAAGTATATGGAATCTAGAAACTTTGAACAGAATAGATCAATAGTTGAAGGATTAGCTAAAACACAAAGTTTTAGTGAAGTAGATACAGAAGGAAGTAATTTGAATTTAACTATAGGAGAGGCATTTAAGGATTCTGCATATTATGACAAGCAAGCGAGGGCAAGTTTTGATGAAGCAGAAAGTTTAAGAAAAGAGGCACAGCTAATGGAGACAAAAGGAAGTAACATAAAGGTCGATACCCAGCAGCCATTCTTAGAATATTTAACAACAAAAAGAGATAGTTTTGGTGATCAGTTAACTATGAAGAGAGCAAGTGAAATATTATCGTCAAATCAATATACAAGCCCGCAGGATTACGCAATTAGAGAAAGAGAGTATACAACATTCATGCAGAAATATGGTGGTGACTTTGTTAATAAGTATAAAGGTGATGCAGATAACGTT
>Ga0209992_10000763_pt1 | contig 39939 bp, 29 predicted proteins | sample 2SBtaG_2_FD_182564 | JGI IMG/M metagenome (GOLD analysis project Ga0209992, IMG submission 182564) | Deep subsurface microbial communities from Kolumbo volcano to uncover new lineages of life (NeLLi) - 2SBTROV12_ACTIVE470 metaG (SPAdes)... | ecosystem: Environmental > Aquatic > Marine >...
GGGGCTGGTCGACACCGAGGAAGCCTGGACCTTCATCCGGAAGGCAGAGCGTGTCGCGGCGATGCTGACGCGGCTGGTGCAGCGCCACGGCGGCTGAAGCTCAGGCGGCGGGGGCCTCCAGGGCCCCTGCCGCAAGCCTGGAGGCGAGCAGCTTCAGGTTGGCTGTGATGGCGACGACGTGGGCCTGGACCTGGGCGGCTTGTAGACCCCAGGCCCTGGCCTTGCGGCAGCCGTGACGGGTCATCGTGAGGATGAGGCGCTCAGCGCCTGTCTGAGCGCGACCAGCGCCGCGGTGAGTCCCGGTTCGGCGCACTCGATGCTGTCCTGGACGATCTCGCCTACCACCCGGGTCGTGCCGCTCTCGAACAGGGTCCCGCTGTCCACCATGTAGAGCCACAGGTCGTAGGCCGGCTCGGGGGCGCCGTCCCGGGTCAGCTGGACGCGCTGTACAAAGCCACGAAAGGACTGCTCGCTGTCGGGGTCGTCGGCCAGGCGCTCCTCGGCGCTCAGACGCTCGCCGTCGTACAGCTCGCCGCAGAGCTCGAGCTGGGCGCGGGTGAGCGGGTCCAGCTGCTCTGCGGAGTCCGGGCGGTCGAAGCTAGCCACGGCGAGGCCCGGCTCCGGGGGCCGGCGGCGGAAGTGGTCTTCGATGACGGGGCGGAGCCCGCCGTGCTGGGCTGCCAGAGCTGCCAGGGCCTCGTTCAGCTGTTCTGGGGTGGTGCGCGACCAGCTGGGGGCCTGGGCGGCATCCGGAGCGTGCTCGAACACGACGGCGAGCAGCTCGGGTGTGGGCAGCTGCGGCAGCAGCCCCAGGGCCGCCCTCACGATCTCGCCGGGGAAGACGCGGGCGCGCACGGCATCGGCGACCACCTGGCGCCGTCGCGCGGGCGCCAGGGCCGCCGCGCACTCCGCCGCGACCGGGAAGGCCACCGGCACCACCGGGAACAGCCGCTCCCACTGGGCCGCGATGGGAACCCCGGCACGAGCGAGCGCCAGGAAGACCGGCGTCGTGAGGTGCCTCACGTTGTTCAGGGACTTGCCCGCGATCAGGTCTGCCGTGGAGCGGGCCCACACGCCGAGAGAGTCGTCGATTTCCTGGGGCTCTCCCCACCGGGGCGAGCGGTTGTGGAAGGGCCCGGTGAGCGGGGCGGTGAGGTCGTAGGCGCCTGCCAGCACGTCCGTGCACAGCTCCAGCCGCTCGGCGATCGGGAGCGCCAGCCCTTCCAGGAAGGCGGGGGCGGCCTCCTTGCCGACCATCCAGAGGGCTCGCCAGAGCGGTCGCACGAGCGGCTCGCCACCGTGCTCGAACGGCACCTCCCGCTCGAGCACACCGGCGGGCTCCCCGGTCATCCAGCGGTCGAGTTGCTTCGAGAAGCGCGGCACGATGGCGCGAGGCCCGGCCGGAGCCTCCCAGGCGACCAGGAGCTCGCACAGAGCCTGTTGTTCGTCGGACAGCTCGGCGAACGGCAGGACCCCGCGCTCCCGCCGGCCCAGGAGCGACGCGACCTCGATGGCCTCGGCCATGCCCGCCCACCATCGAGGCTCGCCGGCCGCCTTGGCCTGTAGTGCCGCATCGACGGCCTGTCGGACGACGGGCGAGAGACGGGCGAAGACTTCGCTTTCCACGGCCATTGGCGAACGGTAGCACCCCCTGGCGGCGCCGCGGCGCGGTGCTACGCTCCTCGGCGCGGGCCCGTTCCGGGCTCGTCGAGCCCCGGAACGTGCCCATGTGCTGCTTCTCACGCCCGGTCGAGTCGGTCTCCGGAACCAAGCTCTTCGCCCGCTTCGTCGAACCCGGTCTCCAGGCGCTCGTCTACGGCATGCGCTTCTCGGCCGACGAGGATCTGGCCATGGTGCTCCCGATCCCGGTCGCGAGGGGGAGCGGGGACGACGCCGTGCGGTTCGTGGACCTGTCGGACTACCCGGCCTTCTTCGCGGACCTGGACCGGGCCTTTCCCCAGGAGACCGTGTTGACGCTGGGCGGCCTCCCCCCGGTGGCCGCTCCTCAGCCCTTCCAGACCCTCGAGGTCCACGACGTCGGGGACTTCGAGGCCAGCTTCGCGCCCAGCCGGGCGGACTTCTCTCGGCTGGACAGGCGCTTTCGGCTGTCGGACGCGGTGTTCGACGCCATGCCCCAGGTCGCCGACTTCGGCTTCGCCGTGTTCAAGCTCAAGGCCACCTCCAAGCTCTTCGGTCTGGTGCCGGGGCGCCCGGCCCAGATCCACCCGATGGCGTTCGTGTTCCCCACCCGTTCCCTCGACCGTCTCTTCTTCCCGACCCTGCACGTGCACGACGGGCGCGTGCACGACGAGGCCGCCTTCGACCACACATTCTACGCCCAGGGCGGGTCGAACCCGGACTGGCGTGAGTCGGAGGGTCCGCTCGGCGACTATGTCCGGTGCGAGCCCCACGGCCTCGTGGACCCGCGCCGTCCTGGACAGCAGCGCACCCTGCTTGGATACCACCCGAACCGGGATCAGTGGCTCGAGGTAGGCGGCGCCGCCCCTACTGCTTGACCTCGAACAGGTAGACCTTGCGGTCGCCGGGGGCCATCATCGCGTAGACGCCGTTGGCGAGGGCCTTGCCGGGGATGTACTTGAGGGCTCGGTTCTCTTCGTTGAGCTTCAGCACGAGCTTCTCGTCGAGGTTGGCCGCGACGGCCTCGTGGTCTTCCTTGGACGTGAATTTGCGGCCGATGTAGGACCAGGGATCCATGTCGAAGTAGTGGTTCCTGGAGCCGAAGCGCAGCTTGCCCTCATGTCGGATCAGGGGGGAGAGCTCGAGCTTCTGGATGTCCTTGATTCCGGAGATGATCAAGAAGTCCGCAGCAGCGAGGGTCGGCAGCTTGGCGGGCACGGTCTCGGGGTAGAGGACCTTGTCCGGGCTCTTCCACAGGGGGAGCTCGGCGACCCGCGAGGCCTGGCGCATGGCGAAGATGTCTGCGTCCTTGAGCACGTAGACGCCCTGTCCGGGCGGGCCTCGCCAAGCGTTGATGGTCCAGGGCCCTTCGGAGGGCACGCCGCCCACGAAGCTGGGGCCGCCGGCGAGGAAGATGGTCTTGTCTCCCGACTCCAGCTTGTAGGGCGTGTCTCGGCACGGGGCCTTGAGCAGGAACTTGCCTTGTTCGTCGGTGGTGGCCTCGAGCACCTGGCAGGTCATGTCGGTCGGCTCGGTGGCTCGGGCCACCAGGCGCAGACCCGCGATCGGCTGTTCGGTGATGCCGTCGACGACCTGACCGCCTGCGGAGCGGTCCTGGCAGCCCAAAAGGAGACTCGCGAGGGCCACGTACAGCAGCTTCATGGGAGCTTTCCCGGGAGGAGGGGGAAGGCAGACCATACCAGGGTGTGCACGAAGCCCATCCGGCCGCGGTAGGATGACGCTCTAGGGTCCAGGGCCCTGTCGAGACAGCATCGAGGAGCGCGTGACGGACCCGGGGATCCAGGTGATCGGGGGTGGGCGGTACAAGCTCATCCGCGTGCTCGGTCAGGGTGGCATGGCCACGGTCTACCGCGCGCACGACTCGCGGCTGGGCGTGGACCGGGCGATCAAGATCCTCTCCAGTCAGTACAGCGCGAGCGCCAACATTCGCGCCCGATTCCAGAGCGAAGCCCGGACGATGGCCCGGCTCCGGCACCCCCACATCCTGTCGGTGCACGACGTCGAGCTGGACGGCCACCAAGTCTACATGGTGATGGAGCTGCTCCGCGGGGGCACGCTCTGGGACTGGGTCCAGGCCTATGGCTGCATGCCTGCTCGGCTGGCCGCCGAAGTGATGGTGCCCGTGCTCGAGGCCATCGAGGTGGCCCATGGGGCGGGCGTCATTCACCGGGACCTCAAGCCCCAGAACATCCTGCTGACCGGCGAAGGCGAGCCCAAGGTGACCGACTTCGGCATCGCTCGGGTGGCCGATCGCAATTCAGCCCTCACCAAGACCACCGCAGTCCTGGGGACCCAGGGCTACATGGCCCCCGAGCAGCGCACGGCGAGCCGCAACGTCGACGTGCGCTCGGATGTCTACAGCCTGGGGGCCACGCTGTACGCCTTGGTCACGGCCCAGACGCCGGTGGACCTGATCGCCCTGGCACTGGACGAGACCCTCCTGGAGGGGGTCGAAGACCACGTGGCGGGCGTGATCCGCAAGGCCGCGGCCTACAAGCCAGCCGACCGCTACCAGGACACCTCGGAGATGGCCGAGGCCCTGCGGTCGTGCCTGGAGCTGCTGCCCGCCCTGGCCGAGGGTGTGCCCGCCCTGGGCGACCTGCCGGAGCTGCCCGAGAGGGAGAGCCTGTCCGGGGCTAGTGGCGGCACCCTGGACCTCAGCCCGCCGGTGAGCACGAACCCGTCGCAGAGCTCCGAGACCTTCTTGCTGCCCGAGGACGATCCGGCTCACCTCGCCCGCGAAGAGTCCCTTCGTGGGGCCACCTCGATCCCCGACGACGATGGGCTGGTGGCGATCGCTCCCGCCGTCGAGCCGCCCCGTCCCAGGCGGTGGTTCGGCGCGGCCGTCGGACTGGTGGTGGGCCTGGGCGGCGCGGGCTTATGGGTGTCCAGCCAGCCCCAGGAGCCGCCCCGTCCAGAGATCCAGATCGCGCCCCCGGCGCGCACCCAGGCCCCTGCGGTGCCGGAGACCCGAGCGCTGGATCCGGGGCCAGCGCCCGAGCCCGAGCCCGAGCCCGAGCCCGAGCCGGTGGCCGACGAGCCAGCGCCGCCGACCCCGGAGCCCCGGGTCCGGCGCGAGCCCGTGAAGCCCAAGCCCGTGGCCCGCGAGCCCGTACCCGAGCCCGAGCCGGTCCCAGAGCCCGAGCCCGTGCCCGAGCCCGAGCCGGTCCCCGAGCCCGAACCCGTGCCAGAGCCCGAGTCGGTGCCCGAGCCCGAGCCGGTCACCGAAGGCCGCTGGTCCTGGTCCGGCGACGCCGTCCGGGTCACGCTGGTCGCCAGTGGTGGGGCCAGGCATGGCCAGGGCGCGGTGCCAGCCGGTCGCTATCAGATCCTGGCCGTGTTCAGCGATGGTGCGGGCGCCATTCCGGCCGGGAGCACCACGATCACGGCCGGCGGCACGACATTGATCCGCTGCAACGCGATCTTCCAGAAGTGTCAGTGAATCTGTTCAGGGGGTGAGGCCGCGGGCTCGCTGTCGCTCGCCTTCGCGGTCACCCCTCTGGTCCGGCGGCCTCCGCCTCCGCCGTACGTGGAAGTGGCTCAGGGGGAACTCACCCGGGACCTCGCTGCGCTCGGCCTGCCCTCGCTGGCGCTCGGCCGGTTGAGTACCCCCTGAACCACTTCCGCTCCCGGCTGCGGCCGCCGGGCGAGGCGTGGGCGCTCCGCGCCACACCTCGCATCCGCGGCGCGGGGGGCGCTCGGCCGGTCCAGACCCGGGGCTGCTCAGCTGTCTGGTGGGGCCCCCGCCGGGCGTAGCTTCAGAGGGTCCACGGTCTTTCGCCCGACGCGCACGGTCCAGTGCAGGTGGGGGCCGGTGGAGCGTCCGGTGTTGCCGGAGCGGGCGATGGGAGCGCCCGCCGCGACGTGGTCGCCTTCGGCGACGTCGGCACCGTCCAGGTGGCAGTAGCTGGTGCGCACGCCGTGGCCGTGATCCAGGATCACGTAGTGACCGTTCAGCTTGTCGTGGGCGACCCGGGCGACGGTGGCGTCCTGGGCTGCCAGCACTCCGGTGCCGATGGGCACGGCCACGTCGACGCCGTTGTGGAAGCGCTTGCGGCCCAGGGTGGGGTGGGTCCGCTCGCCGTAGCCACTGCTGATCCGACCGGCGATGCTCAAGGGCCAGTGGAGGTCCAGCACGGTCGCCAGGGCCGCGGTGCGGGCCAGGGTCTCGTCGACCTGGCGGGCTGCGTCAGCGGGCAGGTAGGCCCGATGGGCCAGGTAGCGCTCCGGTGTCTCGGCCCCGGCTGCATGGGCACGGTCGATGGCCCGCTGGCGCTGATCGGCGCCGATGGCGTACTTCTCGAGGGCGGCTTCGGGAGAGCCCTGGTAGAGGTGGTCGAGCACCGGGAGCGGCTCGGGGGTCAGGCCCGCGGTCTGGGCCAGGGTCTTGGCAGCCGGTGGGAGGCGCTTTGGCAGACCCAGGGTGGCCGCCGTGCGCCAGGGCTCGGGCAGACCGCCCGCCGGAACCTCGAGGGCCATCGGCAAGGACTGCTCGACCAGGACCTCCAGCGAGACCGGGACCCCGGTCAGGAAGTAGGCCGTCAGCGCTTGCCGCTCGCCGTCGTCGCCGGTCGCGGCCCGGGCGGCGCTGAGGGCCAGGCCGCCCACGGGGGTCCGAGTCAGCACCGCGAGCACGACCAGGGCCACCAGCGGCAGGTCCAACAACCCCCAGCGCTGTCGCACGCGCTTCACGAGAGCCAGCCCCAGATCGGCAGGCCGTGGATCGCACAGCTCACAGTCACCGCGAGCAACAGGGGCGCCCACACGATGCCCCGGAGGGCGGACCCGCCGGGCTCCATCGCGCCCACCACCCGGCGCCAGCCCGTCCAGCCCAGGCGCCAGGTGACGAGCAGCGCGGCCGCGATGGCGAGGGGTCGGGCGGCCTGGGCCTGCAGAGGTGACAGCAGGTCTTCGAGCCCCATGGCCAGGCTCCATGCACCCGCCAGCGCCGCGACGCCCCAGAAGACCGGCAGCACAAAGGCGTCGACCGAGCGCGCACGCCACCAGCGGGCGCGGGTCAGCGGCGGCACCATCGGCGTCAGCATCAGGGCGCTGGCCGCCTTGAGCACCACCAACAGCTCCAGGCCCACCGCCGCCCACGCCGCCGCGGGGGCCGGGTCGGAGGGGGACCACGGCAGCGCCCCCAGGGCCCGATAGGCCAGATCGTCGAGCTGGTCCGCGGCCAGGTGAACCCCGAGCACCACCAGACCCAGCTGCCCCAGCCAGAACCAGACCCGTCCAGTGGACGCGATCCGGGCGTCGATGTTGCGGACCCTCTCGAACATCAGTGGGTCAACGCGGAGCGAGCCGTGAATCTTTCAGCTGCACCGGATCTGCACCGCTCGCGGCTCAGGCGACCGGATCGTCGCCCCCGGTGGCGTCCACTTCGGCCTCGGCCTGTTCCTCTTCCTCGACCTTGCGGGCGGTCTGGGCGGTAAAGGCCCAGAAGGTCAATGCGCCGTAGGTGACCTTGGTGCTCTCGTCGATCCGGTCGGCGTGGGGGATCTCCTCGTCGGCGGAGAAGACCAGGTAGTCGTCGGAGAAGGGGTTGCCTGCGTTCTCGATCTCGGCGGCGGCCTGGATCGCCGCCAGGGCGTGCTCCAGGTCGGCCTGGTCGGCGAATTCGGCGTTGAAGCGCGCCGCGTCGTTGAAGACCAGGTGGGGGGCCTGGCCATATTGCTCGAACTGGAAGGGATCCTGGACCACGTCGTGCATGGCCCCAGCACCGAAGAGCTCCTGGTCTTCGGGGTTGTCCCGCATGTGGTCGACCCGGTTCTGCCCGACCGCCGCCAGGGCCCGCATCTCGTCGTTGATCTCGGTCGAAGGTGTGGACTCCGAGTAGACCATCGTGGCCAGCGCCATGCGCTCGCTGCTGGCCAGCAAGGTGGCCCGCTCCAAGGAGCTGAACCGGGTCCGGTCCTGGGTCGACGCGGCGGCGTCCTGGGCCACCAGCGACGCGACGGCGGCGTTGCCCATCGACGCCTGCAGGTCGACCATCTCGCTGGTCTCGGAGCCTGTCGTGCTGGTCGCTGCAGCCGTGCCGGTCTGGGTCGAGCCACGGGTCGCGCGGCGTGCGGTCTTGTTGAAGCCCTGGGACAAGGGGGACTCCTGCGAGGCTTGAGGGTGACTGCACCGTAGGCGATCTGCGGGCAGGGCGCGAGGGGGAGTGCCCCACAGCCCCTCCACCCCCCAAGCATAGGTCACCTCTGCCTCACCAGCCGCGTAGCCAAGAGCCTTGACGATCAGGTCCGACCCCAGCGTGCCCGACACCGTGATGGTCGCGTTCCCCGGCCCGGTGCCGTCGCCGTTGTAGCCGCTGTGGGTCAGGGTCGTTCCCTCGTAGACGACCGTGCCGGGCAGGACGGCACGCTGTCGAAGCCGTCGGCGATGACCAGGGCCCCGGCGGGCGGTGGCGGTCGGACCTCTGGCCGCCACCAGACCACGAAGCCGTCGTGTGCCTGGGCCAGGCCCCGGGCCCTGTGGGTCTTGCCGATGCCTGGGGGACCCCAGAGGACGAGGCGGGCGTGGGGGGACGACACAGGGCCGCAATCTAACCCTGGCGCCCGTCGGCGACCGGGCTCAGGTCCGGGTCCGGCCCCGGGCCGGTCGAGGTCCGACCGGATCCGCCACCCGCTCGTCGTGGGCCTGGTCCAGGCGGTCCAGGACCGGGGTGGCCGGGGCGTCGTCGGAGACGGCGCGGGCCAGATCCTGGCGGGCGCGATGGGCCGATGCGCCCAGCTCGAGCAGCTGGGTGGTCGTGCGCGTGCGGCGGGCGGTCAGGGCCTCGACGACGGCCGCCACGTCGGCCTGGTCCTCGAGTTCGGCGGTCAGACGTCCGAGCTCCTCGGGATCGATGGGCTCGCCGGCACGTCGCTGGGTCTCCAGTCGGTCCCGGCGGCTGCCCAACCAGGCCAGCTCGCTCGCCGGGCGTTCGGACTGGAGGGCGCCTTGGAGCTGGGTGTCGAGCTGTCCCAGGTCCTGGCTGAGGGCCTGGGCCTCGGCCCTGAGCCGGCGCAGGGTCGCCCGGCCGCTGGCGATGGCCGCCGACGTGAAGTGGGCGACGCCTTCTTCCAGGGCGGCGTCGAGCCGGTCCAGGCGACTCTGGACGCGCTGGATCAGAGTGGCCTCGACCCGGTGTCCCGGGGCCAGGTGGCTCGCCAGGGCGGCAAAGGCGACGGGCAGGCTGGCCGCCCAGTCCTCGCCCCGGGTGCTTGTTGCGGGTCTGGAGACCAGGCCCCAGACGAACACCGTGGCGATCGCCGCGAACACCGCCACCACCGCGGCCCAGGTGACCCCGGCGACCAGGGCCCCAGCCCCGGCCAAGGCCAGCGAGAGCAGCGCCAGGAGCCAGGGGTTGCGCCAGCGGGGACCGGGCTCCGGCTGGGCGCCGATGCGCACCGCAAGCGCCTTGAAGCCTGCCTGGCCGGCCAGGGTCTGCAGGGATCGGGCGGTGCCTTCGTCGACCCGGTCGACCAGCCGGAAGCGCGGCTCCATCAGCGCTTCCGGGGGCACCAGCGCGTCGTCGGGCAGCCCGGCCGAGCGAGCCACCGAGCGCACCAGGTGCCGCTCGGGCGTGATGCCTTCGGGAATGCCCAGGACCTGCTTGAACCCGCCCCAGATCCGGCTCCGCACGAAGCGCTCCAGGTCGTCGCTGGCGGTCGAGGTGCGCATGCCCAGGTCCACCCTCAGGGCTTGTCGCCGGCCCGCGTCCTCGCCGGTCTCGCCCACCAGCACGGTCCAGGAGCCCAGCGGGAGCGCCGGGTCCGACACCGCGATCCAGGACTCTGGGCCCTGTCTGTCGTGGAGCACCCGGGCGACCTCGGAAGCGGCCTGGGGGCGCTGATCCGGCTCCCGGGCGAGCAGTGCGAGCAGTGCGTCGTCCAGGTCCGCCGGGGTCTCTGGTCGCAGCACGGATGGCGGCGCCGGCTCGTCGGCGAGCTGGCGCTGCACGACACCCAGCGGGGTCGCCGCAGCAAAGGGCGCTTGGCCGGTCAGGGCCAGGTAGAGCGTGGCTCCGAGCCCGTACAGGTCGCTTCGGGGGTCCCCCCGCTGGCCGTCCAGGGCCTCGGGCGCCGCGTAGCCGGTGGTCCCCAGCACGCCGGCGGTGTGGCCGGTCGAGGCGCTGGCCAGCCGAGCCAGTCCGAAGTCCATGAGCACGGCCTGTCCGTCGTCGGACACCATCACGTTGTTCGGGTTCACGTCTCGGTGCAGCACCCCAGCGCGGTGGGCGTGTGCCAGGGCCTGGGCCAGGCGGATTCCCATCACCCGCACGGACTCCGGGGCCATCGGGCCCGTTGCCGCGACGCGCTCGGCCAGGGTCTGGCCCGGGTGGTAGGGCAGGGTCAGCAGGGTGTGCCCGTCGAGCTGGTGGAGCTCGTGGGCGACCAGGGCGGCGGGGTGCCGGACCCGGGCGGCGGCCTGGACCTCGCGCTTGAGCCGGGCCGCCATGGCCGGGTCCCCGGCCAGGTGCGGGTGCAGCACCTTGAGGGCCACGCGCTCGCCGCGCAGGCGGTCATGAGCCAGCACGACCGTGGCCATGCCGCCGCGGCCCAGCACGCCCAGGATCTCGAAGCGCTCGGCGAGCACAGTGCCGGGGGCCAACGACGCCACGGCTGGGCATGTAATCACCGGCGCCCCCAGCGGGGGGGCTATGGTGCCGCCGATGCTGCTGTTGACCCTCGTCCTGGCGTGTTCGGCCGGTCTGGACGACACCGGAGCTGCCTCCAGTCTGTGGGACCAGCTGGCGCCGGTGCCCCTGGACCCCCTCCGACCCCTCTTGAGGGCCACGCTGCCCGACGCGGGCACCCCGACGCGGCTGTCGCTGCTGTCCGAACAGCCCCACGCCTTCGTCCTGGACCGCGACGCAGGGCTGGTCCACGTCTTCGACAGCCGGTATCGCCACGACCACGAGACCGCGTGCATCGCCACCAAGTCGTGGCCCGACCTGCCGGTGTCCGAGGTCCAGCAGGGCAGCTGCGACGACGGCCAGGTCGAGCTGGCCCGGGGCACCCTGGACCCGCTGGGCACCCCGCTGGGCCTGGCGGCCGAAGGCACCCGGGTGGTCCTGTGGGCCGAGGGCCGGCTGTACCAGGCCAGCGCCGACCTGCTCGGGGGGTCGCCCTGGGACCTGCTCCGGCTGGACGAGGGGGTCGCGCTGGACGTGCCGTCGCCGGTGTTCAGCAGCGACCTGGCCGCAGGGGAGGGGGTCGTCTACGTGGCGTCCGACGGCTGGCTGGGGACCGTGGACGACGACGGCGTGACCCTGGAGAGCTGGGCGCTCCCTGGGCCCGTGCGGGACGTCGTGCTGAGCGATGGCTTGCCCTGGGTCGCCACGGACGCGGGCGTGTGGAGTCCCGAGCTGGGGCTGGTGAACGGCGCCGACGTGAACCGGCTGGCCCCGGATGGTGCGGGGGGCGTGTGGGCGGTTGACCTGGCCGATGAACGGGCGGTGCACCTGGGCCCCACGGGCTCGGCGACGGCCTGGGAAGCGCCGGGGGCCACCGGACCCGTGGCGGTCGATGTGCACACCGGCCGGGTCGCGCTGGCGATCGAGGGGGGCTTCGCTCTGTTGGCCGATGGGGTCGAGCTCGCGCGGGTCCAGGACCGGCTGGTCAAGGACCTGGCCTTTCACGACCACCACGAGCTGGTGGTGCTCGACGGCGAGGGCCTGACCGTGTTTGGCGACGAGGAGGTCCTGGTCGGGGCGCCGCCGTTGGCGCTCATCGCCGCCGCGTTCGTGGAGCAGCCCCGCTCCGCCGACAGCGACTATCCCTGCCTGGACGGCGACGAGACCATCGCTTCACACCTGGCGGTGGCGGCCCAGAACCGCCGCCTGCTCGACGACCTGCCCACCGGCGTGGCCTTGGGCGTGACCCCGCACATGGCCCGACGAGCCCTGCGGTGCGGGCAGATCCACGACCTCCACCGGGTGGTGTCCGGCCCGCGCATCGAGCTGGGCGTGCTGAACCACGAGCTGCCCGACGACACCTGCGTGCAGACGCCGGCGTGCCACCAGAATTTCCTGAGCGAGCAGCACGCAGACGTCGCGAACATCGGCCTGACCCCCCGCTGGACTTCGGGGCTCGTGGTCCACGAGGACGGCGGCGCGGACTGGGTGGAGAACCTGGTGGCGACGGGGGTGAGCGACACCTACCTGCAGTTCGGGCTGTCTGTGCTCGCCGAGATCGATCACGGTGGTGATCCACGGGCCAAGCAGCCCTTTCCGCTTGGGGTGAGCGGGGGGACCGAGACGTTGGTGGCGTCGACCCTGGACGATCTCTTCGACCCGGAGAGCGGCGGTGCGCTGCGTCTGCTGGCCGGGAACTCCCTCGCCGCCTTCCGGCTCTCGGTCTGTCCGAACCTGCTGCTCTGGGAGTGCAACCTGGTCCCGGGCGCCCAGGACCAGCCCACCTTCGACCCCCAGGACATCGAGGTGCTCCAGCTGCTCCTGTTCCGGGCCCTCGCAGGCCGGAGCGACAGCGAGTCGGCCTGGAGCTTCCACCTCCCGGACATCGGTGAGTGGGACTACACCCGGGACTGTGCGGTCCAGGACGACCTGTGGACCGGTGAGCAGTGCCAGGCCGCCATGCTCCAGCAGTGGCTGCTCGACGTGCATGCCCGCTACGTCGACGCCGGGCTGGTCACGTGGGATCTTCCGGGCGAGGTGCCCTGGCCCGACTGAGCTATCCTGGGTGTCCGGGGGGCCGGAGGCCATCGTGAACACGCTCGGGATCTTCACCCTGCTGGCCTGCACCCCATCGGGCATCGTCTCGGCCGACGACACGGCCAGCCTGACCGGGACCACCGGGCCCGTCGACGCCGACCAGGACGGCTACAGCGGCGCCGACGACTGCGACGATGCCGATCCGAGCAGCTGGGTCGGCGCCCCCGAGACCTGCGATGATGTGGACAACGACTGCGACGGCACGACCGACGAGGACGCGGGCGAGCTGTGGTACGCCGACGCCGACGCCGACGGCCACGGAGACCCGGACGCAAGCGAGCAGGCCTGTGACGCCCCGGATGGCGCCGTCGACGCCGGCACCGACTGCGACGACCAGGACCCGGACGTTCATCCGGACGCCCAGGAGATCTGCGACCCGGACGGCGACACTCTGGACAACGACTGCGACGGCCTGGTGGACCTGGACGATCCCGACCTGGACCCGGCCACGGCCGGGGTGTGGTTCGCGGACGCCGACGGCGACACTTACGGCGACCCGGACAACGCCGTCGTGGCCTGTGTCCAGCCGGCCGACGCGGTCCTGGACGATCACGACTGCGACGACTCGGACCCGGGCGTCCACCCCGGTGCCGAAGAGCTCTGCGACGGCGTGGACAACGACTGCGACGGGGAGTCCGACGGGGACATCCGCTTCACGGCCTTCACGTCGACCTATGTGTACCAGGGCATCGAGAGCATCGGACACCTGGAGAGCGAGGTCATCAACTCGCCGCTGTTGTGCACCACGTCGCTGACCGACACCGACGCCTTCAGCGGGCCTGTGACCTGTGGCAGCGGCACCAGTGACGTGGGCTACGAGCTCGCTCTCACCTTCTTCGTGACCGCCGAGACCGAGGGGACCTGGTCGTTCCGGCTGGGACCGGACTTCGGGCTCGGGGGAGCCCTGTTCCTGGACGGCGAGGAGCTGGACGGGGCGGTGGACGATCTGTGGTGGAACTACAGCTGGGACAACACGGCGGAGCTGTTGGAAGGCTCGCTGGACCTGGTCGAAGGCACCTACCTGTTCCAGGCCATCGGCTTCGAGGCCTGCTGCTCGGGCTACAGCGCGCTCCAGGTCGAGACGCCGGGCGCCGACTGGGCCACGGTGACGCCCGAGGGCTTTGGCCTGGAGTGCGCCGAGTGACCTGATCCGTCGCGTACCCTCGGGGTGTGCACGACGATCACGAAGGCCTCTCGTCCTGGTGGAGCACCAGCGGACCTCGGCCGAGGCCCGGCTTGGCGCCGGAGCGGATCGCGGGTCGCTATGTGCTCCAGGGGGTCCTGGGCCAGGGCGGCGGCGGGGTGGTCCACCGCGCCCTGGACACCCTGACCGGCGACCAGGTGGCGCTCAAGCGGGTGGCGGCGCTGTCAGAGGGGGCCCTGGCCGCGGCCAGGCGAGAGGTGACGGCCCTGCGCTGGGCACGGCTGCCCGGGGTGGTCGGTCTGCGCGACGACGGGGTCGAGGGCGGCTGCTGGTTCCTGGTGATGGAACGGGTCGAAGGGGCGCACTTTCCGGGAGGGGCGCTGCCGCGCAGCTGGCCGGAGCTCGCACCAGTGGCGCTGCGGCTGCTGGAGATCCTGTCGTCGGTCCACTTTGCCGGGCTGGTGCACCGGGACCTCAAGCCTTCGAACGTGCTCGTGGAGCAGGGGACCGGGCGGGTGGTCGTGCTGGACTTCGGGCTTGCTCGGGAGCCGCGGCAGGCCGTCGCGGAGGGCATGGTGTTCGAGGGCACGCCCCTGTTCGCGGCCCCGGAGCAGATCGCCGGCGAGGCCCTGGACGCGCGCACGGACCTGTATGCGGTCGGCGTGATGCTGCACCTGGCCCTGAGCGGGGGTGCGCCCCATGTTGCGCCGGATACTCGGACGCTGCTGGCGCGCAAGCTCAGCGAGCCGGCGCGGTCGCTCGTGGCGCACGCCCCGGGGGTGCCGGGCGAGGTCGCACGGGCCGTGGACAGGCTTTTGGCGCGCGATCCCGGGGACCGCCCGGCGAGTGCGAACCAGGTGATCGCGGCCTTGGGTGGGCCGATCGCTGGGCCCCTGGGCACCGCGGACCTGGGCCTGCCGGTAGGGCGGGCGGCGACCCAGGAGGAGCTGCGGGGGTTGTTCCACGGGCCCGAGCACTTCCTGCACCTGCAGTCGGATGGGGCTGCGGCACTGTACGCTCGTACGGGCGGTGAGTCCGAAGCATGTCGCTTGGAGCTTGGTCGTTGGGTACGGGAAGGCCGTGGAGTGTGGGACGCGGGGGCACTGCGCATCGGGGTGCCCGCGCTGAGGGTCCTGGGGGGTGCGGATGACGCGCTGGAGCGGACCCTTGCGCTGGGCCTGGCTCGGGCCGAAGGGGACCTGATTGCGGAGCGGCGTCTGCTGGTGGCGATGAGCGCAGCCAGCCTGGAAGAGGAGACCCGGGACGCGCTGGAGGTCGCGTTGTACGAACTGGGGCGGTCGTCCTGCGAGCCTGGGTCGCTCGCCGAAGTCGAGGCGGTGCTTCGCGCCCGCCGGGCAGCGCTCCATGGCCAGTGGGAACGGTGTGGAGCGTTGCTCGAAGGGGTGGGCCCGCAGGGCGACGAAGCCTTGGAGATCTGGCGGCAGGCGACAATTGGGATGGCCAGTCGGGCGGGGTCTGAAGCGGCGCAGGAAACGACGCTGGAGGACATGGCGACCTGGGCCGCCTCGTCTCCGGAGCGCGCGGCGCGTCGGCAGGGGTGGCTGGGCAAGCTTCGGTATCGCCAGGGCCTGTACGCCCGAGCCGCCGACTGCCACGTTCGTTCGGCGGCGCTTCGGAGGGATGCGCTGGGGCGTGCCCGGTCCCTGGACAATGCGGCAGCGGCCTATCTTGAGGACTACGACCTCGCGCGTGCGGAACGCTCCGCCTTGCAAGCCATCGAGGTCGCCCGGGGGCTCCGTCTCGCCCGCCTCGAGGCCAGCCTGACTTGGATCCTCCGGACGGTGGCATACCGGCGCGAAGACGATCCGCCGGCGGATCAGGCACTGGTAGACGCCGCAGGCAGCGTGTCCGTCTGGGCACAGGGTGCCCTGGCCCTCAACGAGTCGGCGTTGGCCTTCCGGGGAGCGGACGAAGCGCTCTGCCGTGTGCTCGCGGTAGTTGCCGAGCGCGCTCTGCGGCAGGCCGGCCAGGCCGAGGGCGCCGCCTTGGCGGGGGCCTTGGCCCTGCTCCACGGGGCCGCGGGAGACGCCGAGGCACTGGCGGGTCTTGGTCGCCGGGCGCGGGATCCGGGACTCGGCGCCCAGATCCTGGCATTGACAGGCTGGGCGACCGGCCGTCGTGCGCTTCTCGAAATGGCCAGGGTTCGAGTTGACGAGCTAGCTGCGGCTTGGCCCGGGCGCAGGCTAGACGTGCTGTCCCCTGTCGAGGCTGGCGGACTGTTGCCACCCAGGAGCGGGCGGTAGACTCACAGCCGGGGGAGGCAGATCATGCGAGGCACGAGATGACGTCCTCTTTCCATCGGGTTTCGTGGAGTCTAGGCGGTTTGGTCTTGATCCTGATTGGAGTGGCTTGCGCGACCGGTAAGGTTCCGAAGAAGGACTGGGCTCCATACGATCACAGCCGGGTGCGACTGTTGGCGGGACCCCACTGTCCCGATGTGGTCTGCGAACCATGCTCCGACGACGCCGCCGGCGAGAAGTGCAAGAGCGGCTGCAAGACCAAGACTGTCGGCGACGGCTCGGGCGGCGCCCAGGTGCACGAAGGCTCCGACGGGGTCTGGATCCCCACCGGCCGCATCGGGACGATGGAGGCGGCCGAGCTCGGGGGCATTGACACCTGGCGCGAGGCCTACATCCTCGACGACCACGGCGGCATGCGGGACTACGTGGCCTACACCCTGGTCTTCGAGGACAGCAGCCCGGACCTGCCCGGGGTCAACTCCACCGGCGACGACTGTGGGGCCAACGAAGGGGACTGCCTGGCCGACGACGCCTACAACTACCAGTGGGCCCCGGACCTGAGCCTGGTGACGGGGCCACCGGCGGCCGTCACGGTCCAGGTCTTCACGGTCGAGAACCACAAGGCCAAGCGCCCGGCCGTGAAGAACCCTCCGGAGCCCCTGAGCCTCACGGACCAGGCGGACTGCGGGCGGCTGTTCCGCGAGCTCTCCGTCGTCGGCGGCCAGGACCGCTGGGTCGAGCACTGGATCCTGAACCCCAACTGCCTGCCGCCGTCGCTGGACAAGGTCGGCGCCGACATGGCCGTGGACCTGGTCATGAAGCCCGTGATGCCCGTGGGCAGTCGGGAGACCACGCTCAAGGCCTTCTTCACCAAGGTCAAGGCGACGGGCGGGGTCTGTGATGGGCTCAGCGATCCCGAGTGCCGCTATGCGCAGCTCCAGTTCCGGTGGACCGAGCATTGAGCGACGGCCCCGAGCGGGACCCCGAACTGAGCGACGACGACTTCGACTGGTTCCTGGTCATCGAGCCCCACCCGGACATGGTGCTGCCCGACGACGGGCCGGTGCCGCTGGGGCCGTTCTTGGACGCCGAGCCGAGACTGCGGGAGATCGTGGCGCCGGTTCCCACAGCCGAGCGGCTGTTCGGTCTGTCGACACGCCTGGAGTGGGATGCCCTGCTGGGGCGGGTCAGCGGGGCCTGTGGAGCGGCGCCGGTGGCCGACCTGCACCGGGTGCTGCGGGTGGCGATCCGTCACGAGCCGGCGGCCCGGCAGCTGGCCCGGGACATCACCCCCAACGACCAGGTGCTCTACTACGGCGTCGTCACCGAGGACCGGGGCGCCAAGAGCCCCCCGCCCCGCACGCGCCCCCTGCAGACGCGCTCGGACCTGCTGGGCAACAACGACCCCTACATCGGCTTCCAGAGCTACCTCCTGGGCGGCAAGTTCAACCCCAAGAAGAAACCTCCAGGCGCCCCGGGTCTGCGGGCGGACAAGGTCTGGCGCCTGCCCGGTGGGCTGGGCCAGGGGGCCCACGTGACCCTCGTCGAGGGGGGCTGGACCGTCGGCCCTCCCGCGAGCACCGGTGCGCACCCGCTGGTCCAGCACCAGGACCTGTCGGCCCGCGTGCCGCTGATCCACGGCCACGTGGGCGGCACTGCCGACATCTCTCACGGCATGGCCACCCTGGGGGTGCTGGCCGCCGAGCCCGAGAACGGGGTCGGCCTGCGGGGCCTGGTCCCCCGGGCGACCCTGCAGGTCGTGTCCAAGTTCAACAACAACCAGGTCTCCAACTCCCACGCGGCGCTGGTCCATGCGGTCAAGCACACCCCCCGGGGGGGCATCGTGGTGCTGGCGATGGAGAACAAGCGCGGCCACATCCCGCTGGAGCGGGACAAGCACATCGCAGCCGCCCTGCGCCTGGCCCGCAGCCTGTGCGTGACCGTGGTCACGGCGTTCGGCAATGGCGGGCGCGAGCAGAACACCGCCTTTGGCTGGACCACCCAGCCAGCCAGCCCACTGCTCGCCGGCAATGACAACGGCGCGATCCGCGTGGCCGCGGTCGTGCCCAAGACGGGCAAGAAGCTGGCCAAGTCGAACTACGGGCACGGCGTCAGTGCCCACAGCTGGGGCGACAAGGTCACGAGCTTCAGCTCGACCCAGTACACCCTTGGCTACAGCCACACCTCGGCGGCCACGGCGCTGGTCGCCGGCGCGGCTGCGCTGGTCCAGGCCCTGTGGCTGAAGAAGACCCCGACGCCACTGACCCCTCTGTCGCCCAGGGACCTGCGGGCGCTGCTGTACGACACGGGCTCGCCCAGCGCGACGGGCACGGACCAGATCGGCAGACAGCCCAACGTCTACAAGGCCTACAAGGCCTTCTGAGCCGGGCTGTCAGCCCCCCGTTCGGGTCACCTCGGCCACCACGCTCCAGCCGCCCGGCAGGGCCTTGCCCTTGCGCCACTGGAGCGCCCGCAGAGCGCCCCGGGCCTGGGTGACGGTCTCCTCCAGGCGCTGCTGCATGCGGTCGTCCCTCGCCAGCTGGTCGAGCACTTCCGCGGGCCGGCCCCAGTCCAGGGGGCTCAGGCCCAGCCCCGGCGCCACAAAGGTCGCGGCGGCGTTGGCGGTGCCCTGGACCGGGGCCCGGGACATCATCAGGTAGGCGGAGCGCAGGGCGTCATCGAGCCGCCGAGCGGGGCTGGCGGCCTGGAGGACCCGCTTGGCCCCCGCGCGCCAGGAGCCGTCGTCGGGCAGGCGCTCGGGCGGGCGAGGCGGGGGAGGGCCGATGGCCTGGCTGGCGATGGCCACGGCTGCGCCAGCCGCGTACAGGGCGTCGTCGGGCACCAGGTTCAGCACGCCCCCGTCCACGTAGCGGCGGGCCACCAGGTCGCCGTCGGGGGTCCGGCTGTGCACCACGGCCGGCGCAAACGGCCCGGGCAGAGCGCCGCTGGCGCGCACACCGAGCCCCAGCGTGCCCGTCACCAAGGTCTCCTGGCAGGCCCGGTCGATGTCCACCACGACCGGCAGGAAGGGCACCTCCAGGTCGCCCAGCGCCACCCGCCCGAGCATGCGATCGACCGCCTCTTCGAGAGGGGCCGAGCTGTGCACGCAGCTGCGGGCGATCCGGCCCAGCTCGGGGAAGACCTCGACCAGGTGGTCCAGGCCACTCAGCCCCTCGGCGGCGTAGAACGCGGCCACCACCGATCCCCCGCTGGTCCCGGACACCAGGTCCAGGGGCACCCCAGCAGCTGCCAGAGCCCGGATCAGCGGCAGGTGGGCCAGAGCCAGGGCGCCGCCACCCCCCAACGCCAGGCCGACCCGGCGGTCGGTCGCGCAGCGGGCGAGCCTGGCCAGGGACTCCTGGAGTGCCAGGTCCAGCGCCTCCAGAGGCTGGTCCCGTCCAGCGGCATCGAGCAGCTGGCGCGGCACCCGCAGGGCGCCCGGCGGCACCGGTCCAGCCCGGCCCAGGCGGTAGACCGGCAGGGGCAGGCCGGGACCCCCAGGGGGTCCCATGTGGTCGATGGTCAGAGTGCGCGCGACCCGCTCGGCCCAGGGCTCCGGCACGCTCTCCCCGCCCGGATCGAGGAAGCAGGTGTGGGCCTTGGCCACCCGCTTCTGCAGATCGGGCCAGGCCGCGAGAGGTCGGTCCGGGGGCAGGGTCACCCGGACCAGCCGCCCCCGGCCCACGTCCTGGAGCGCGACCTGGGGCGAGGTCGTGGCTGCTTGCAAGGACACGAGCACCGTGCGATCGCCCCAGTGACTCGCGCAGGACTCGGCGAGCCAGCCCAGGAGCCGGCGGGTCGCCGGGGCGGGCAGGCCGGACACCGTGGTCATGCCCAGAGCTTGGGGCGACGCCTCCTGGGCCCGGGCGACCAGTGCCTTGCGCTGGTCCGGGCTGCCATAGCCCCCCGCGAGCGCGGCGCGGCGTAGCCGAGACGAGCGGGCCAGGCACGCCAGCCAGCGGCTCACGGGCACGACCAGGTAGCGCACCCGGCTCGCGCCGGTGCCCACGCAGTAGGGCAGCTCGCGCCCGGCCACCAGGTCCACGTCGCCCCAGATGTCGCCGGGGCCCAGCACCCGCACGGTCGCAGCCCCTGTGCGCAGGAGCACCTCGCCGCTCAGCACCAGTCCGACGGCCTGGAGGCCGGAGCCCTCCGATGCGATGGTGGTGACGGCCGGCAGCGAGTGGACCCGCGCGCCGCGCAGGACCTCGTGCAGCGATCCGGGTGGCACATGGGACAGGATCCGAGACCGCCGGAGCGCCAGGACCAGCTCCGGAAGCTGCCGCAGCACCTCGGTCCGCGACGCCAGCCGGCGCCCGAGCTCTGCGTGGGGTTGCCGCAGGCCCGCCAGGTGCGGACCGGACACGTGAGCCCAGGCCCCGGGCTGCACGCAGACGGCCCGGGTCAGGAGCTCGGGCGGTTCGCCCCCCAGCAGTCCGCCCGCGGGCAGGTCCGACACGATGGGGGCCTGGCGGTTCGGGCCTCGGCGGCGCAGCTGTACGGCGCCAGACACGACCCAACCCAGGCCCTCGTCCAAGGGCACGTCCTGACCGGCACTCAGGGGACGGAGCTCTGCCAGCCGAGCCAGCGCGTCCAGGGTCTCAGAACCCAGATCGTCCAGCTCGACGCTCGCGCCGAGGGCCTGGCGGACCCGAGGGCCCTTCACCGCCGTCGCCGGCGGGAGCGACCCTTGCGACCTCTTCCCGACTCGCTGCGGGTCGGGTCTGGGGTGCGAGGCCCCTGGGCCTGGACCGCGTCGCCCAGGCCCTGAAAGGTCAGCCGCCCGTCGACGGGCAAGCCCGGCAGGTGTCGGTCTTTGGCGACCTGGTCCCACGCCAGCCGTGCCACCCCGGACAAGCACGCGCCCACCGCCCCGGGCGACAGGTGGCGCCAGAGCCCGTCCACGGCCTGGCCATGGGCATCGCGGGCCTGGAGCTCGCGGGCGCCCAGCGCGCCCTTGGGGGCGTGCTGCAGCGCCGCCACGGCGGCCGCCCGACCCTGGACCGCCCGGGGCTCCTGGCCCTGGGGATCCAGAGCCGCCAGAGCATCAGCGACCCCCAGCAGGGCCCGCAGCCCGTCGCTGCGCAGCTTGGTCCCGGCCTGGTCGGACAGCGCAAAGAGCGCCAGCCAGGCCGCCCAGGGGGCGTGGTCGTCGCCGCCGGCGGCCCGGGCACAGGCGGTCCACTCCTGCAGGGTCGCCCGCTCCAGCACGGCCTGGGGGTCGTCGGCCCGCACATTCTTTAGCCAGGTGGCCAGCGACGCGGCCCCCGCTGCCGGATCCCCGCTCTCTCGCTGGAGTCTGGCGGCGGTCCTGGCGAAGCCGGCGTCCAGCGGCGCCGCGGCGTGCGCCGCGTCAGCCATCGCCAGCCCGTCCTCCTGGTGGCCCGTGCGCCACAGCCGCTCGGCCAGTCGGGGCACCGCGGCCGCGCGGCGGTCCTTGGCGTACCCGGACACGCCCTGGATCGCCCCGGTCGCCAGACCGGCGTGGAGCTGGGCGCGGGTCCGCCCCAGCCGGGCCGCGTCCATCACCGCCAGGGTCACGGCCGCCACGGCGGGGCTGGTCACCCGCACCCGGCGGGAGCGCCCTTGCTGCTCTGGCTCGAGCCAGCCGTGGAGCTCACCCAGGGCCGCGTCCAGCTCTGGCTCGTCGCAGTCCAACACCGCCCTCAGGATGCGCCGGTCGATGCTGCCCAGGCCGGCGACCTGGAGGGCCGCTGCATGGAGCCAGGCACTGAGTGGCTTGGGGAAGCGGGTCGAGCGCTTGCCCCGCAGGCCGAGCAGCCAGGCGGTGACCTGGTCCTCGAGGGTGTGCCCGGTCCGCCCCTGGGCGAGTGCGCCGAGCAGCCGCGCGTGCTCCCGACCGGCGGAGTGCTCGACCAGCAGCCGGGCCCGGGCGTCGAGATCCGCCAGGTCCATCAGGTTCCCGGCGAGGCCGGTCGCCTCGGCAGCCAGGGCGAAGCGGCGGGCCTCTGCGGTGTTGAGTTCGTGCAGCGAGCGGTGGACCTGGACCTCCTGGGCTTGGAGCCAGCGCGGCTTCTGCTGGCTGGCCCGGCGCCAGTCCACGGCCGAGGCCGTGAGCAACAGGTGCACGGCGGCGCCGCCCCGCTGGAGCCGTCCCGCGAGCTTGCGGGCGTCGAGGAAGGCGTCCAGATCCCGCCGTCGCAACAGCTCGTCGGCCCCATCGGAGACCAGCAGCACCCGGGTGCCCTGCTGCAAGGTGGGGCCTAGCTGGTCCCAGCGCAGGCCCCCCTGGTCGCGCCACCAGACCCGCCACGGTCCGCCCCGCCCGGCGATCCGTGCCGCCACCTGGCGGGCCACCGTGCTCTTGCCCTCGCCGTCTGGGCCGAGCAACAGGTGCACCGACCAGCCGCGCTTGTGGGCCCGCCCGCTCAGCAGGGCGGTCTCGAGCTCCTGAACCCGGTCCCGTGCTGCCAGCTGTGGGCACGCGACGATGCCCCACGTGGGGCCCTGGCCGGCGGCGAACCCGGGCAAGGCGTCCGGGGTGGGCTGGAGCAGCGGCGGCGTGACCTGGATCCAACCCGGCAGGGTCGGCGCGGGAGCGGGCTCCGGCTCGGACGGCGCCGCGGGCTCCGGCTCGGGCTCCGGCGGCACCAACCGGGTCTCCAGGTCGCAGAGCCACTGGCCCCCGTCGACCCCGCCATAGGTCCGGAAGCGACCGGTGCGGACCAGGGACTCGGTCCGCTGGAGCAGGCGTCGGGCGTCGGTCTTGACCTGGACCCGATCTGCCGACGCGAAGGCCCAGCTCAGGCTGACCTGGGCGTCGTCGCGCTTGACCACCTGGGTCAGCGCCTGGAGCACGGCGTCGTCGCGGGGCACGGCGCCCAGCACCACCACCGCGTGGTCTCGCACCACCGGCGCCAGGGCCTCGGCCAGCCGGGCTGGCGGTGGGGCCGGTCCGAGAGACGCGGGGTCCCGCCAGAAGCCAGCCAGGTGGACCAGCTCGATCCCTTCGCCCGCCCCCCGGGGCCGGGTCAAGGTGCCGTCGGGACCCAGGACACGCCGAGCCACGCGGCCCCCGGCCCGCAGGATGGCAATCGCCAGGAGCGGATCCCAGCCCAGGGTGAGCACCGGGCCCCGCAGGCCCTTGGCACCGGTCGCCAGCAAGGTCCCCAGGGCCTGCAGCCCCGGCGGCACCTGCCAGCCCTCGAGGTCTCGCTCCAGCTCTCGGTCGTCGGGCAGGGCCCGGGCGTCTGCTGTCCGGGCCTGGCGCACCGCTCGCACGGCCAGCGCGTGGAGCTCATCGGCCCCGGCCCGGTCGGCCAGCAGCGCCAGCGCCGCGTCGACCTCGTGCCCCCACCCGGCCTCGGCCACCGCGTCTTCCAGGTCCGCGCTCAGCGCCGGGTAGGCCGCGACCGCCTCCCGGACCAGCTGCACCCTGGCGGCGCCGTGGGGCACCGCCGGCGCCGACAGCGAGCTGCCGAGCACCAGGGCGACGCGCCGGTCCCGATCCAGGGCCGTCGCGACGGCGTCCAACAGGGCTTCTGGGGGGTGCAGGCGGAGACCCATGCCAACCCTCTAGCCCGGTTCCCCCAGGACGAGCACCGCCGCGGCCACCGCGAGTGCTCCGGCGCTCACGCTCCAGAAGAACACCTGGGGCCCCGGGACCGCGGCCAGCAGCGCCAGCAGAGCCACGGCGCCGGCTGTTCCATAGGCCCCGACCATGCCCGCGACCTGGCCGGTGACCGGGCGGTGGACCCCGGGCACGATGGCGTGCACAGCGCCCTCGCTGGCCTGGACACAGAACGAACAGGCCATCACGCTGAGCACCGCGAGCCCCAGGGGCCAGTGGGGCCCCATGAAGCCCATCGCCGCGTACCCCAGGGCCGCGCCGAGCAACAGGACCAGGAGGGTGCGCCAGCGGGCGCCGCGGCGGTCGGCCAGCCACCCGCCCAGGGGTCTCGCGAACAGGTTCATGAAGGCGTAGGACGCCGCCACGGCCCCCGCCAGGGCCGGCGCGAGCGTCCAGGTCTCCTGGAAGAAGCGGGGGAGCATGGACACCGCCGCAAGCTCCGAGCCAAAGGTCACCAGGTAGGCCAGGTCCAGGACGGCGACCTGTCGAAAGGCGTAGCGGGACGCCGCGGGCACGCCGGCCCACAGGCGGGGCGCGTTGAGGGTCCAAGCGCGGCGCAGCTGGGCCACCAGCAAGGCCGCCACGACAGCGTGCGCGACGCCCGCGCTCACCGGACCGAGCAGGCCGAGCAGCTGGAGCTGCCAGACCAACAGGCCCAGTGCGCCCGCCAGGGGCAGCTGCATCGCCATCAGTCCGGCCAGGGCGCCCCAGGAGCTCACCGGCAGCGCGCCGTGGCCGGCGGGCCTGGCATAGGTGCGACCGTCGGGTGTGTCGCGCACGGCCCAGAAGTAGACGAAGCCATAGGCGAAGCACGCCAGTCCAGACGCCGCGATGGCCCAGCGCCAGCCGTTCGGGCCGCCGAAGGCGTGCAGCGCCAGCAACGGCAGCAGCACCGCCGCCGCCGCGGACCCGAAATTGCCGAACCCCCCATAGATGCCGTTGGCGGCACCGACCTGGTCCTCTGGGAACCACTCGCCCACCATGCGGATGCCGACCACGAAGCCCGCGCCGATACAGCCCAGGGCCAGCCTGCTCAGCACCAGGCCGGTCATGGAGCTGCTCAGGGCGAAGGCCAGGCTGGGCACCAGCTGGAGCCAGAGCAGCCCCGCGTAGACCCGGCGAGGGCCGTAGCGGTCCACCAGCATGCCAATGACCACCCGGGCGGGGATGGTCAGGGCCACGTTGCAGATCAGCAGGACGTCCACGTCGCGCCGGCTGAGCCCCAGCTGGTCGGCCAGGGTGGTGGCCAGAGGCGCCAGGTTGAACCAGGTCACGAATGTCAGGAAGAACGCGAACCACGTCAGGTGCAGGACCCGGTTCGGCCCGGTCCAGGACAGGTAGCGGAGCGGTCCGGCGGGCGGGTTGGCTGCGGGCGGCATCGGGCGCCGGCCCTAACAGGCTTCTGAAGGAGTCTCCCGTCGCCAGTCCGGCGGCGGCACTTCGCTGGCCGGCCCCGCCAAGCGCTTGAAATGACGTGGCCATGCCTGCGGCTTGGCGAGACCAGCCAGCTCGGCCGGCGCTCGGCCTGGCTCGGTCCGACTTCTTCAGAAGCCTGCCAACGGCCCGGTCAGAACCCGGCCCACCAGTCCATGGCCGCCTCGCTGAAGTAGCCGGGCACCTGGTGCCCGGTCTGGGGCCCGTAGAGGCAGTAGCGGGTCTCGACGCTGCAGCCGTCCGCCGACACGCAGTCTCCGGGGCGGCCCACGTCGTCCAGATCCGTCGAGCTGTCCGTGCAGCCGTGGGCATCGCGCCAGAAGGCGTCCTGGGCGTCGCCGAACTCGCCCGGGTAGTCCTGCCACGTGAAGTGGTCGTCGGCGCTGCCGAAGAAAGTCCAGACCGCGGCGTCGCCTTCGCAGCTGAAGGCCGCGCCCCCGGTGGGCTCGAACCAGTAGGGCTCGTTGGCCGCGACCGGCACCGAAGCTGTGACCCGATCCCCCAGGAAGCAGGCCACCACCGCGGCCATGTCGCCGCCCCAGCTGTGACCGGTCACGAACACCCGATCCGGGTCGATGCACCAGTCCTGGGCCAGCTGGTCCAGGAGCACCTCGGTGAAGACCAGGTCGCCCAGGCCGTCGGCGGGCGCGGCGTGGGGCCCGAGCACCCAGCCGCCATAGGTGCCCCAGCCGGTGAACTGGCGCCACAGGGGGTCGGGGTAGACGTAGATCAAGTCCCCGCCGTGCTGCTCCAGGTCCAGGTAGGGCTGGATCTGCTCACCGACCCAGTCCGTGCCGGCGTACCCCAGCACCACACCATAGGCCCGGTCCGGGTCGTAGTCGGCTGGCCGGCTGAGGTAGTAGCTGCGCAGCCCATCGCCGTCGGTGCCCGCGTCCAGGGTGAGCTGAACACCCCCCGCCGCTTCAGGCGCCGCCTGCCCGCAGCCGGCAGACGACGGCCCGCTGTCGGTGTCCGTGTCCGTGTCGGTGTCGCTGTCGGTGTCCGTGTCGTCCGGTGTGGCGAGGGTGTCCACGGGCACGCAGGCCCCGTCCAGGACCTGGACGTCGTCGCCCTCACACACCACCTCTCCACCACACGCCAGGAGCCACCAGAGCACGATCACCTCTCCGAACTATGCAAGTGTATAGCAGCGCGATCGACCGATCTGTGCAAGAAGGACGTCATGGCCAAGCCCATCGACCTGGAATGCCTGGCACCCTGGCTTCCGGCTCGCTCGGAGGCCCAGGAGGCCGTGCTGGTCGCCTTTGAAGAGGCGGTCCTGCGCCACGGGCTCCAGGGCGCCAGCTTCGCCCGCATCGCCGAGCAGGGCGGTTTCCACCGGTCCCTGATCCAGCACCACTTCGGCACCCGGGAACAGCTGCTTGCGGCGTCGCTGGAGCGCCTGGTCGACGTGTACGGGGCCATCGTGCAGTCCATCCTGGCGGTCACCCCTCCCCAGGACCGCACCCCGCGGCTGCTCGACTGGCTCTGCAGGCCCTTTGGCCCCGAGGGACCGCCGCGGGAGGCCCTGGTGGTCGATGCCTTCCAGGCCCTCGCGGGCAACGTGCCCGACGTGGCTCGCCGCCTGGCCGAGCTCTACGGTCACTTCGCAGTGGCCCTGGCCGGGGCCTTGGCCCACAGTGCACCGGACGCCGCCTCCCCTGCGCGTCAAGAGCTGGCCCATGTGCTCATCAGCCTGTCCATCGGGCGGGCTTGCCTGGACACCCTGGGGTTCTCGACGGCCCGCGGGCCCGCCGTGCGCCAGGCGTGCCAGGTCCTGATCGAGGCGCTCTGAGTGGCCGGCGACCCCCAACGGCTCGGTCTCTACCTGTCCGACTGCCGCAGCCAGGTCCAGGACGAGATCCGCGCCCTGATTCCCGCCGACCGTGCCGACACCGGCGGCCTCTACCGGCTCATGCTCGACTACCCCCTGCGGGAGGGCAAGGGCCTGCGCCCGGCGCTGGCGATGGCCACGTGTCGGGGACTCGGGGGGCCCCTGGACGCAGTCCTGCGCACGGCGGCCACCCTGGAGCTCTTCCACAACGCCTTCCTGGTCCACGACGACGTCGAGGACGGCTCGGAGCTGCGCCGGCACCGGGAGACCCTTCACCAGCTCCACGGCGTGCCCATCGCGGTCAACGTGGGGGACGGCATGCTGGCGCTGGCCCTGCGGCCCCTGCTGGAGAACGTCGAGCGGGTCGGGCTGGGGCCCGCCCTGAACGTGCTGGACGTGGTCACGACCATGGCCCGGGAGAGCGCGGAGGGGCAGGCCCTGGAGCTGTCCTGGGTCCAGGAGAACCGGTGGGACCAGGGGGACCGGGACTACGTGCGCATGGTCTACAAGAAGACCGCGGTCTACAGCTTCGTGACACCGGCCGTGGTGGGGGCCTTGTGTGCCCGGGCCCAAGCCCAGGTCCGCGCTGCCCTGTCTCGCTTCGCGGTGCCCTTGGGGGTCGCCTTCCAGATCGCCGACGACCTGTTGAACCTGGCCGGCCAGGAGGCCGTGATCGGCAAGGAGTCCTGTGGGGACCTGTGGGAGGGCAAGCACACCCTGATCCTGATGCACGCCCTGCGCACGGCCGGTGGCCCCGAGCGCCAGCGGGCCATCGCGCTGCTGGGCCAGCCCAGGGCGGACAAGGACGCCGCCGAGGTGGACTGGCTCCTGAACCTGGTGCATCGCCAGGACAGCCTGGCCTATGCTCGGGACGTCGCCCGCCGGTATGCCAGACGGGCGGCCGTGTCCTTTGCCGGCCTGGCACGCTGGTTCGGGGACTCGGTGCACCGGGACTTCCTGGAGGATCTGGTGGACTACGTGGTGGACAGGACCCGGTAGGAGCCATGGACCTGAAGCAGCTGATCGGCACCCTGGAACAGCACCCGCCCGAGCACTGGGCCCGCCTGTTGGGCGAGCTCCACGAACGCGGCGGCACGCCGCTGGACGCGCTGCTGGAGCGAACTGCCAGGACCGAGCCAGCCCAGGCCCCCGAGCCCGCGCTGTACCAGGAAGCGCGGGAGCACTTCGCCGGCCACGAAGAGCGCCTTCGGCGCGAGGCCCGGGTGACCGACGATCTCATCGGCCAGCTCCGGGAGAACCAGACGGCGTCGGCCACACCCGCAGCTGTGCCCCAGCAGGAGCTTCCCCTGCAGGGCGTGCCCGGGGCCACGGTGCGGGGCCGCTTCGTGGTCGACAACGCCCTGGGCAAGCCGGCCCAGGTGAGCTTTCGCCCGTCCGAGCTCCGACGGGTGGACCCGGCCGAGGCCTGGTGGGCGCCCGTGCGGTTCACCCCGGCCCGCGCCCAGCTGGCCCCGGGGGACAGCCAGGTGGTGACGATCGCCCTGAAGCTCGACGACGTCTCCGCGGTCGCCGGACAAGAGCTGGAGCTCGACGTCGACGTCTCCATCGCCGACCGGCCGGCCCTGAAGCTCTGGGTCACGGTCCGCCTGGTCGCTGCCCCGTGAGCACGACGGGTCTTCCGCGGGTCGTGCTGCACCAACCCGACGACGGCCTGGTCGAGGTGCTGCGCGAGGCCCGGTACGCCGTGCTGCGACACCCGGTGGCCTGCCAGGCCGCCTTCTCCGCGCTGGTCGCCGAGGGTCGCCGCTTCGCCGAGACCCCCGAAGGCCGCGCCTGGCGCCGTCGGCTGGCGGGTTCACCGCTGCTGCGCGACCTGCGCGTGGCCTGGGACATGACCACAGCCGAGCTGCTGCAGGAGTCACCGCCCACCGTCTTGCCGACCACCTTTGTCGACGCCCTGCTCCAGTTCGCCGCCCACCCCCACGCCGAGGCCCTGCTCGCCCGCTTCCAGCAACAGGACGGCGGTGGCACTCTCTGACCAGAAGCCCGCCTTTCACGAGGTCGATCCCTTCCTGCACCTGATCCTGGGGCTCGTGCCCCTGGGCGAGCGGCTGGACACCCTGGTGGATCGGCTGGCACCACCCCACGGCGGCCTGGACCCCGCCCCAGACGACCCGGCGCTCTTCGCGACCCTGGGCGCTCTGGCCCTGCGCGGGCGCCTGGCGGACCTGGTGGACCAGGTCGTCGCGGCAGGGGCACCGCCGGCGCCGACCGAACCCCAGCCGGCACTCGACGACCTGCTCCGATGAAGACAGCGGTGGGCCCGGTCCCGTCCACCGACCACTGGCGGGGACACCCCCGCTTCGACTTCGAGTGGGGGGGGTGGAAGGAGTGGAGCCACTTCGTGGTCGTGGCCCGGGAGCTCACGGCCATCGTGAACCTGAGCGTCGCGGAAGACCTGGATCGGCCCGGGACCCTGGTGGGCCGGGCGACGGTGATCGTCGACGATGGCCGCTCCGACGGCGCGGTGGAGCGCTTCGAGGAGGCGGATCTGGACCTGGTGGACGGGCGCATCGACGCTCGCTTCGGGCCCCATCGGCTGGCCTTTCGCGACGGGGCCTGGCACCTGGAGGTGGCCCTTGGGGATCGGCCCGTGCAGCTGTCCCTGCGCTGCGTGCCGACGGCCGCGCCCACGGCCACCAGCCGCCTGCCCTTCACCCGTCCGGCCCGGGTCCAGTGGCTGGTCTACCCCCGCCTCCAGGTGTCCGGGACCGTGTGCATCGACGGCCGGGTCCACACCCTGGACCGGGCCCCCGGCTACCACGACCACAACTGGGGCACCTTCTGCTGGGGCGACGACTTCGCCTGGGAGTGGGGCTTCGCGGTGCCCGACGACCGGGACAATCCCTGGAGCCTCGTGTTCTCGCGGGTCAGCGACGCCGGCGGCCTGCGCACCCGCTCCCAGGGCTTGTTCCTGTGGCGTGGCGACCGCTACCACCGCTTGTTCCTCGAGGACGCCGTGACCTACCGGCCCAGCGGCCACCTGCAGCTGGGGGACGCCCTGCGGGTGCCGCGGGTCGGGGCCCTGCTTCGCCCCGGCGGCGCCTGCGGCCTGCCCGAGCAGCTGGTGGTCGAGGCTCGCAAGGGGCGGGATCACCTGGCCTGCGACGTGGCCCTCCACGACGTGGTCCAGGTGGTGATCCCCAGCGAGCGGGACCCTCTGGGCACCACGGCCATCCACGAGGTCACCGGTCGCTTCCAGGTCAGCGGCACCGTGCTGGGCGAGCCAGTGGCCCTGGCTGGCACCGCTGTCTTGGAGTTCGTCCGTGGCTGAGGACTGGTTGGTCTCGTCGCTGGTGCTGCTGCGCCAGGAGTCCCCCTGGCACTACGCCGGCGTGGCACGGGCGCTCGAGGGTTGGCCGCTGACGGTGACACTGGGGCAGCGCTTGACGTGGTTGGACTTCACCGACGGGCACCATCGGCTGCTCGCGAGCCCGCCTGATGGGGGCGTCCGGCTCGCCGCAGGCCTGGCCGAGATCCTGGCTCTGGTCGATGGACATCGCAGCCTGGCGGCGGCGATTCGCGCCGGCGGTGTCCAGGTCCAGGCCCCGCTGGCGGCACTCGACGCCCTGCACAGCGCCTGGGAGCACTACCTGCACGGGGCCGTTCGGGCGCCGTCGTTTCCAAGACTCTTGAGCCGGATGCGCGCGTCTGGTAGATCGGACAGTCCGGCGCTGCGGTAGGGGGAGCGTCCGGGTTGCGAGGCGGACATGGCGGGTGACGGGACCTGGGAAGCGCCAGAGGGCTTTGAGGGTGGTGACAAGGGAATTCCCGACAAGATCGGGGGCAGAAAGTCCCCGCCCTTCGCCAAGTCGAATGACCTCGACTGCCAGACCGCGCCGGTGGTGCGCATCATCGGGGCAGGCATCACGGGGCTGACGATTGCCCATGAGCTGGTCATGCGGGGCTTCTCCGTCCAGGTCATCGAGCCCGAGCGGGACACCTTGGAGGTCAACGGCACCCACGTCCAGGAGACCGCGGTCGGCGGGGTCGCCAAGACCCAGAATGCCAACTGGAACGCCTACGGCATCCAGGACTGTGTCGGGACCTTCAACCAGGCCGTGGCGGAGATCGAACCCCTGCCCCCACTCCCGCTGGTGTGGGTCCCTGGCCCTCTTCCCGCAGACCCTGACAACGTCGAGCTGGACCTGCCCCCGCCGCCGGTGCCGATCAATGACTTCTTCATGGTGGCGCTGAAGGAGGCGTACATCGCCCTCGGAAGTCTGCCGCTCAAGCTCAGGGTCCGCATCGCGGTGCAGTCGGGCCGGGACTTCGACACCGACTTCAACGACGCCATCGGGATCAAGAGCGACCTGATCGCCTACTTCACCGGCCAGGGGCTCGTTGGAGGGGCGCCCCACCTCTGGCTGGGGACCAACGCGATCGAGTACGAGCTGCTGGTCCCCCCGACCGAGTTCCTCGAGGCCGCCGCCAACGCCGCCCTGGCAGCGGGGGATCCGATCCCGGAGTTCTTCGGCTTCGTGATCGTCGACGTCGTGACCCTGCAGCTGCCTGGGGAGCACGGCTATCGCTTCTTCCCGTCGTTCTACGTGCACACCTTCGACACCATGCGGCGCACCCCGCTCTACGACGCCTACACCGGCGACGCGCTCCACCGCACGGTCTACGACAACCTCAACCCCACGACGCACATGGGGCTGGGACTCAACGACCACCGCGACCCGATGGTGTTCCAGCGGCGCCGACCCGGTTCCCTGACCGAGGCCAAGGAGCTCCACGACGAGATGTGCGACCGCCTCGACTTCACCGACGAGGACATGGTCCGGTACCAGCTCAAGATGTTCAAGTGGCTGACCAGCTGCACGGACCGTCGGGCCGCGTATGGGGCGCTGCGCTTCCGGGTGAACTCCTTTGGCGCTGTGGTGGCGGTCAAGAACAGCGGGACGTGGTGGGACTACATCCTGGGCGACCAGCCCGAGACCTGGTCCAGCGGCTTCCGCAAGCAGCTCGCCGCGAGCAGTCAGGCCTTGGTCGCGATGGCCTTCGACGAGATCGACGCGCACACCTACGGCAACGTCTCGACCCAGCTGATGCTGGACCAGATGGGCAACGGCGAGCGCACGGACATGACCCTGAACGCGCCCACCACCGACGCCTGGCTGGCGCCGTGGAAGAGCTATCTCAAGCGACTCGGGGTGCGCTTCTACCTGGGAGAGCTGGTCGACTTCACCTACGACGCCACGTCCGGGGAGCTGCTGCCGGTCTGGGGGGACCAGACCAGCTGCAAGCGGCGGAGCAATCGTCAGACCTCCCTCCCCATCTCGTGGCCGGACCACGTCCCGGTGCCCGAGGACCCGGACGACGAGATCGGCTTCGAGCACTTCGACTCACTCGACGAATACGGGAATCTTCAGGAGATCGGACTGCCCACCTACAACGTGCTGGCGATCCCGTTGGAGCGGATCTGGCACCTGCTGCGCTTTGCCCCGGGCGGCGTCCAGGTGGCCATCCAGGACCTCGCCGCCTGGTCGCTGTGGGCGATCCTCATGGACTACCTGGTCGGCGGCTTCATCGCCTGGGGCCTGGACATGACAGCGTTGCAGCTCGAGCGCTCCGTCGAGGACTACCCGCTGGGCAGCGCCAGGCGTCAGATGGCCGAGGCCCGGGCGCGGATCGCCCGGGAGCGGGCGACCGCCGCCGAGGTGAATTCTTCCATCGAAGCGGCCAAGGCCAGGCACCAGAGGGCCTTTCCCTGGCTCCAGGCTTGGCTGGATCGTGCCGACAGTGAGCACCCGGACCCCGAATACAACCTGTACGGGCCCTTCAAGGAAGGACCCTTCCGCTCGATGAATGGTGTCCAGTACTACCTGGAGACCGACTGGAGCCTTCACGACGGCCACATGTACTTCCCCGATGCCCCCTGGGGGGTCTCAGCCATCTCCCAGCGGCAATTCTGGCTGGAGCTCGGGGTCAGCGGCATCGTGTCGGTCGATCTGTGCGACTTCCACAAGGAGATCGACGTCAACGGCAACATGGTCGACGCGTGGAGCGCGAGTCCGCTCGAGCTCGCGCAGGGCAGCTGGGCCCAGGTGCTGGAGGGTCTCGCGGCCCCGGTGGACCACGCCGGGAACCCGATGCCCTGGTACCCGGACCCGATCTGGTTCCACATCGACGACTTCTTGGAGTACGACGGGGCCGCTGGCATCACGCGCAACTGTGCCCCGTTCTTGATCAACCGCCCCGGAGAGTGGAACGCCAGGCCCGGTTCGACCCGGTCCCACCGGGATTCCACGATCCAGCAGATCGCTCCGGGCAAGGCGGTCGACGCCGAGAACCGGGACGGTCGCCGCGCCTCCACTCTGATGTGGTACCCGGTGGACTTTGGGCGCTGGCTCATCGGCGGGCCGCACATGAAGACCTTCACCCGCATGACCACCATGGAGGCCGCCAACGAGTCGGGGCGGCACGTGGCAAACCGGATCATCCACCACCTGCTGTACGAACACTCAGCCGCCAGCCTTCCTCCTGCGGCCCAGGAGCAGCCGGGCAATTGGGGTGCGGGACAGCGTTGCGGGCCTTTTGCCCGGATCTGGAACATGGAGAACGATGAGATCCCGGACCTGGTCACCCTCAAGGAGATCGACCGCCTGCTCATCGACCACGGCTATCCGCACCTGGTCGAGATCCTCAAGGTCGAGGAGACCCTGGATCACTTCCTGGGCGTCGACGATCCCGAGCATGCGACCCACGCCATGGCACGGGCCATCCAGACCGTGACCAACCGCGAGTCCAAGGAGATGCGCCGGATGCTTCGGCGCGTGGTCCCCGGCGGCGTCGGCGCCATCATGCACACCCTCCGCGACTTCCTCCAGGGCCTGGGCGGGGCCGACTGACGGCGCCCCTCAGAGCCCCCCGCGCACCCCCGGCACCAACACCCGCGCCAGCCGCGCAGGCCGCTCGACCTCGCCGCCCAGGTGCAGTCGCTCCCAAGGGTCCGTGGAGCCCTCGAGCCCGACCAGCGCCCCCCGAGCCGCGGCGGCGTACACCGCCGTGCCGGTCTCGGTCAGGATGGGCACGGCTTCGACCAGCAAGGCCCGAGCCTGATCGGGGTCTCCGTCGACACAGGCCAGCCCGGCGTGGAGCAGCCGGGCCAGCGCAGGCGCCTGGGGCATGGCGCACCGGGAGACGATGCGCGCGGACCGCACCACGGTCGCCCGCAGTGCCTTGGGTTCTGGACCCCCCGCCGCCAGACACGCCAGAGCCACCCGGCCTCGCAGGTGCCACATCTCGCACTTCACGGCGTCGATGCCCAGGAACATCGCGGACTGCAGCTCCGGCCAGCCGGCCTCCAGCCGAGCGCGACCCTCTTCGGGCCGCCCCAGGTAGACGGCGGCCTGGGCCCCGGCGATCAGGTGGTGGTAGTGCTGGGTGTGAAAGCCGTGACCCTGCCAGGCCGCGATGGCGGAGTCGGCGGCTGCCAGGGCCTGTTCGGCCTGGTCCTGGGCCAGCCAGGTCAGCGCTGGCTGACCCGTCAGGCACATGGTCTCGGTGAAGCGGTCCCCCCGGGCCCGTGCGCTGTCCAGCAGACGCCGTGACTCGGTGCGCAGCCGCTCCAGCTCGCCGGCCCACGCCCAGGCGGACAACAGGTACATGAAGGTCAGGCCCAGGTTCCAGTCCACGCCAAAACCCACGTCGCGGTAGGCCTGGACCGTGGCCTCGCAGCGTTCTGCGCAGTCTTGCCAGCGCCCGTGGGACCAGTGCACGGTGCCCGTGCACGCCATGGTGAAGGCCAGGTCCCGAGGCCGGCCGGTGCTGCGAGCGATGTCGTCGGCCTCTTGTCCGAGCCGCAGGGCACGCGCCTCGAACCACGCCCCCGGAAGGATGCCTTCGGAGCAGGCCTCGTACCCCAGGGCTCTGGCCACCCGACTTGGCTCCCCCAGCTTGAGGGCGGAGAGCAGGTGCTGGGCGGCCATCGCGTCGGCCAGGTGGTGGTCGACCACCGCGAAGCTGGTCGACGCGGCCCACAGGGCGTCCAGCCGCTCCAAGTCGTCGACGGGGAGCTCCGGCGCCTCTCGGCGCTCGAAGCCGCTCCCCCGGAGCAAGAAGCGCAGGCGATGGCCCATGGCCGAAGTCAGGGCCGCCCGGCGGCTCCCCGGCACGCGGATGCCGTGGGCGCCCAGGACCTGGAGCAGCACCCGGGCCCCAGCCTCGAGGTGGCCCGAGCGCAGGTACTGCTCGGCGGCCAGGCGCTGCAGCACCCGGGCCTGGTCGGCCAGATCCGGCAGCGCCAGGCAGGCCTCGTAGGCGGCTCCCGCCTCGCCGCCTCGCCCTGCCCAGGCCAGGGCCTGGGCCAGCGCTCGCTGGATCCGCGGACGCTCGGCGCCGAAGTCCAGGTCCAGGGCGAAGCGGTACAGGTCGGCCGCCCGGTGGAAGGCCAGGGCCTGCTCGGCCCGGGTGGCGGCGGCCAGGGCCAGGGTGGCCGCCCGCCGCTCGTCTCCGGCGCCGATGGCGTGTCGCAGCAGGATCTCGGGATCCGGATCCTGGGTGTGCTCCAGCACCCGCAGCAGGCGCAGGTGGCCAGCCCGAGACTCGGGCTCGTCCAGGGTGGCGACCACGCCTTCGGCGATGCGGTCGTGGAAGGGCAGGACCGCGGCGCCGCTCTGGGTGGCGGCGATGCGGAGGAAGCCGTGGTCGGCCAGCTCGTCCAGGACCGGGCGATCCGCGGCCGTCAGCCCGGCGGCCTGGAGAGAGACGTCGACCGGGAGCGGACCGCCGCACAGGCTGACCAGCTCCACCAGCCTGCGCTGGGAGGGCTCCAGCCGGTCGAGCCGCCGGGTGAGCAGGGTCTGGACCAGCTCGGCGGCGCCCTGGACCAGATCGCCCTCGCCCAGGGTCTCCGGACTGCGGGCGAGCTCGCGGATCAACAGCGGGGACCCTTCGGCGGCGTCGGCGACCGCCTGGGCGGCGACCGGCGGCAACAGGTCGGGCCCGCCCACCGCCCGGATCAGGGCCAGGGAGTTTTCGGCATCGAGGGGCGCCAGGTCCAGGACTGTGGTCGGCGCGGTGGGCGCGGCCACCAGGAAGCCCTCGGGGGCCACGCGGATGCCCGCCGTCGAAGTGGCTTCGTGGCGCTGGCACAACACCAGCCGCAGCGGCGGCGGCGCCGGCCCGGTCAGGAGCTCGGCGAGCAGGGCTTCGCTGTCCGCATCGCTCCACTGGAGGTCGTCGATCCACAGGGTGAGAGGCACGTGGGCGCAGACCTGGTCCAGCAGGTCCCGGAAGGCCGAGAAGGCCCGCAGGCGCCGGTCTCCCTCGGTCCCGCTCCCAGCGGGAATCGCTTCTGGCGGCGGATCGACGAGCGTGGGCTGGGACACCGGCTCGGCGGGCTGGCGCTCGCTCTCCAGCGTGGACTCCCACCACGTCTTCGAGGGCGGCTTCTTCTGTCGGTGGGGCTCTCCGCCCAGGCGCCCGACCCCGATCAGGGTCGGGAACAGCCGCAGCAGCTCCCCGACGTGCCGGGGGGGGGCTTGGATGACCCGGCTGCTCCAGGGCTGGCGCAGCAGCCTGGAGAGCTCGTCGACCGCGGCGTCCAGCGCCTTGAAGGGCACCGACTCATAGGGGTGACAGCGGCTGTGCAGCACGTGTCCTTCGGTCTGCTGCCGCCACCTCGCCAGGGCGTGCTCCACCAGCCGGGTCTTACCGACCCCAGAGGGTCCTCGGACCACCACGACCTGGGGTCCCCCGTCCGGTCTGGGCTTCAGGGCCTCGCTCAGGCGGTCGACCTCGGGCGCTCGCCCCACGAAGCGAATGACCGGGAGCCGCTCCCAGACCGCCGACGCGGGCTGGTCGGTGCCCAGCACCGCCAGGATCCCGTCCCGGTCCGGCCGGTCTGCGGGCTCCGGCGAGAGCATGGCCCCCACCAGGCGGTCCAGACGCTCGGGCACCATGCCCACCGCGTCGGAGGGAAGCCGTATGAAGTTCGGATCGGTCTTCTGGAAGTGCACCTGGTGGAGGCCACCGTCAAAAGGCGTCGTGCCGGTGAGCAGCTGGTAGAGCAAGACGCCCAGGCCATACCAGTCCGACGACGCCGAGTAGACCCCGCGCCAGCCCTCGGGCGGGATGTAGTGGGCGGTGCCCATGAGCTGGGGCTGGCGGCGCTCGTCGTTCAGCTGGACCGGGTGGTCGGCGATGCCCAGGTCCAGGAGCACCACCCTCTGGTCGCCGACCACCATCACGTTGGCGGGCTTGATGTCCCGGTGGATGACGTTGGCGTCGTGCAGGACGCAGATGGCCTCGACCAGCTGGGACATGCACGCCCGCAGGCGGGTGAGGCCGGTCCAGTCCAGGGGCGTGTTCTTGGGCAGGTCCCGGCGCACGAAGCGGTCCAGGTGCACGCCGTCCAGCAGCTCCATCGTGAACCAGGCCTGGGGCTCCTCGGTGTTGAGGTCCAGCAGGCGCACCAGGTTCTTGTGGTGGATGGCGCTGGCCCAGCGGAATTCGCGCTTGAAGCGCACCAGCAGCTCCGGGCTCGCCGCGGGGATGGTCTTGATCGCCACCCGCTCGCCGACCTCCTGGTCAAAGGCGCTCCACACCTGGCCCATGCCCCCTTCGCCCAGGAACGCGAGATCTGAGAAGCGGCCGCCTCCGCCCTTGAACACCCTGCCTCCTAGGGGTTCCTGCCGACCGACGACGCGCCGGTGGACTGGGACCGTGGATGATAGCGGGGAATGCCCCACGGCCCGAGGTCCTCCCGATGACATCCATGCTCCTGCTCGGACTGACGGGGTCCCTGGCGTGGGCCCAGGCCTCGCCCCAGCCTTCTCCCGAGGTGCCGGTCCGGCAATTCGTGGCGGCCTTCAACGCCCACGACGTGGACGCCATGCTGGCGCTCTCCGCACCGGACATCGCCTGGTTCGGCGTCTCGGGGAGCACCGTGGGGGTCGAGGCCCGCGGTCACGACGCCTTGCGGGCGGGCATGACCAGCTACTTCGAGGGGCTGCCTTCGGCGCGCTCCGAGCTGCTCTCCGTGCAGGTGAGTGGGTCCTTCCTGACCGCGGTCGAGCGGGCCAGCTGGCAGGCCGAAGGCCAGGCCCGCAGCCAGTGCGCGGTGTCGGTGTACGAGCTCGTGGACGGGCTCGTGCGGCACGTCTGGTACTACGCCGCGCATCCCTGTTAGGGAATTGGACCCCTGGAGGAGCCCGCGTGAACCCCGACACCCTGCTCACCGGACCCGGCGCCAGCCTGGACCTGCCCCCGGGCACCTACTTCGAGCGCTTCGGCGTCACCCGCCAGGTCCTGGCCCAGGTCATGGGCGCCGCCCTGTCCCGCGGCGCCGACGACTGCGACCTGTTCTTCGAGCACGCCCTGTCCACGTCGGTCGGGCTGACCGACAACAAGGTCAACCGCGCCAGCACCAACGTGGACCTGGGCTGTGGCGTGCGCGCCCGGAACGGCGACTCCATCGGCTACGCCTACACCGAGGACCTGAGCGTGTCCGCGCTCATGTCCGCCGCGCGGACGGCCGCCGAGATCGCCGCGACCGACGCCCGCACCAAGGTGGTGGATCTCTCGGTCCTGGCCCTGCCCGACTACTACCCGGTCCGCCAGCGCTGGGAGGCGGTGGGCATGGACGTGCGCGTGCCGATGGTCAAGCGCTGGGAACAGGCCGCCTTCGCCCAGGACAGCCGCATCGAAAAGGTCCAGGCCTTCCTGATGGACGGCGAAAAGGTCGTGATGATCGCCCGCCCCGATGGCCGCCTGGTCCAGGACTACCAGCCCATGACCCTGAGCTACGTGGTCTGCACGGCGGTCGACGGCGATCGTCGGGAGTCCGGCTCTTACAACCTGGCTGGCCGAGCGGGCCTGGAGTTCTACGACGACCCGGCCCGCCACGAGGCGCTGGTCAAGCAGGCCGTCGAGCGCACGACCTTCCTGCTGAACGCCGGCAAGCCGCCAGCGGGCGAGATGCCCGTGGTGCTGGCCCGGGGCAGCAGCGGCATCCTGCTCCACGAAGCCATCGGTCACGGACTCGAGGCCGACTTCAACCGCAAGGGCGTCAGCATCTACGCGGCCCGCATGAACCAACAGGTGGCCCCCGAGCACGTGACCATCGTCGACGACGGCACGGTGCCGGGCAGCCGAGGCGCCATCAACGTCGACGACGAGGGCAACCGGACCGAGAAGACCGTGCTCATTCGCGACGGCAAGCTCGAGAGCTACCTCCACGACGAGATCAGCGCCGCCCACTACGGCGTCGCGCCCACCGGCTCCGGGCGCCGCGAGAGCTTCCGCCACGCCCCCATGCCCCGCATGCGGGCGACCTACATGGAGCGGGGTCCCCACGACCCGGCCGACATCATCAAGTCGGTCAAGAAGGGCATCTACTGCGAGACCTTTGCCAACGGCCAGGTCCAGATCGGCGCCGGCGACTTCGCCTTCTACATGAAGACCGGGTACCTGATCGAGGACGGCAAGCTGACCGCGCCCATCAAGGACGTGAACATCATCGGCAACGGGCCCGCGGCCCTGGAACAGGTCGAGATGGTCGGCAACGACATGGAGCTCGACGCCGGGGGCTGGACCTGTGGCAAGGAAGGCCAGGGGGTCCCGGTGAGCCAGGGACAACCCACGATCAAGGTCGGCGCCCTGGTGGTCGGCGGGGTGGACGCATGAACCAGCAGGAGGTCGTCGAGTACGCCCTGGCCCGGGCCCGAAGCCTGGGCGCCGGCGAGGTCAAGGCGCGCAGCTCCCGGGTCGCCCACGTGGAGCTGTCCCAGCGCGAGGGCCGGGTAGAGAAGACCAGCGAGGCCCGCACCCAGGGGCTCAGCCTGTCGGTGCTGGTCGACGACCGCTTCTCCAGCCACAGCACGTCGGACCTGCGGCCGGAAGCCCTGAATGCCTTCCTGGCCCGGGCCATCGACGCCACCCGCACCCTGGAGCCCGATCCGGATCGGCGCATGGCCGACCGCGAGCGCATGGGCAGCGCCGACCTGGGCGCCCTGGACCTCTACGACGGCAGCTTCTCCGATCGCTCCCCCCAGGACCGCCGGACCTGGGTCTCCGAGCTCGAACAGGCCGTGCTGGCCCCGGGCCGGGACGACCTGGTGTCGACCACGGCCCACGTCTGGGAGGTCACGGCCCAGGGCTACGTGGGCTTCTCCAACGGCTTCGGCGCCGCGTCGGCGAGCACCAGCTACGGCCTGGGCGCCGAGCTCACCCTCAAGGAGCCCAACGGCAAGCTGCCCGAGGCCTATGCCTTCTTCAGCGCACGCCACCTGGGTGACCTCCCTCACGTGGGCGAAGTCGCCCGGG
>Ga0209992_10000764_pt1 | contig 39932 bp, 28 predicted proteins | sample 2SBtaG_2_FD_182564 | JGI IMG/M metagenome (GOLD analysis project Ga0209992, IMG submission 182564) | Deep subsurface microbial communities from Kolumbo volcano to uncover new lineages of life (NeLLi) - 2SBTROV12_ACTIVE470 metaG (SPAdes)... | ecosystem: Environmental > Aquatic > Marine >...
CGTCAAGATCACCAACGCCCAGATGGCCGAACTGCCCCTCCACCCCCACGACTGGCACGGCGAGTGGAACTACACAATCACCCCGTCATAACCGCGCGACCTATCCCGCGGCGAACCCTCAGTTGGGGTCGAGGCGGTAGAGGGTCCAGTCTCCGTCGACGCCTTTGAGTTGGTGGGTTCCGGTGTTGGTGAATGTGTGGTCGGTGCCCATGAGCATGTCGCGCAGGGTGTGGGAGACGACGATCTCGCCCGATTGTGCGTGAGCTTCGACGCGGGCGGCGATGTTGACTGCGATTCCTGCGATGTCGCCGTCGCTGCGGACTTCGATTTGGCCGATGTGAGCGCCGGCTCGGATCGGGATGTCGGCCCCTAGGAGTTGGTCGCGCATTGTGGTCGTGGCGGTCAGCGCACTGGTGGGGGTGGGGAAGGTGGCCAGGACTCCGTCTCCGGTGGATTTGACGACGCGGCCGCCGTTGTCGGAGGTGGCGTGCCGGGAGATGACGTCGTGGTGTTCGACGAGCCGGGTCCATTTCTCGTCGCCGACTTCTGAGGCTCGGTGAACCGAGGGCCCTTCACGCGAGCCCAGAACGGCCCACCCCGAACCGCGAGCCGCTCGATGGGCCCTAGCCTCGACAACAACGGGGTTTTCTGCCACATTCTCGACACCCCCCGCCCCCGTAGCTCAGGGGATAGAGCGTCGGTTTCCTAAACCGTGCGTCGCAGGTTCGAATCCTGCCGGGGGCGCAGATTCGTACGCATTGGCGATACTCGGACCCAGATGGCCGAGCTCATTGTGTTGCGTTGGAGAGACCGCCCGGTGTCGAACCGGGTCCGCGCGGGACACAACCGCACGTGCGAGCCGTCGCACAGCCTCGGAGGATCGTCGAGCCCCGAGGAATCGAACCTCGATCTGCGGTTCTTCACACCGCCGTGCTTCCACTTGCACCAGAGCTCGTTGGAGTGGTCACCGAGGGTCGAACTCGGCTCCTCGGGATGGCGAGGGTGACGTCCTGAAGCCCCGGCTCACGGCCGTGGGCGGAGGATCACCGGCAGAATCGCCAACCCTCGAAGGGGCGCCCGCCGGTCTTCCTCGGTCGTGGTCGAGGATGCTTCGCGACTCGTGTGATCGTCGTTCGTGTGTTCATCGGGGAGCTCACCTCCTGAGGTGCTCTGTGTGTTCGCCAGAGTGATCGACATCTGTGTGGCGATCAACTGATTTAGGTCAAGGAGCCGAGAGTGGTGCGCACGGGGCGCCAACGAGTTACGGCTGGGCGGGCAGACCACGCATGCGTCGGCCCCCACTCCGAACGCGCTTCGGGCCCGGGGGCGACCCGAGCCCGAACTGGATTCCGCTGACGTCGTCGGTGACCCCGCGCCGCTGCCACGGACAAGCGACCGACATCTTAGTTGGAAACCTCTCCAACTAAACAGTCATTCAGGCGACAGTCCGTCACCTTTCGAACGAGACATCCGCACCCCACAACACGTACATCGCCACCACGGGCGCCGACCCGGCCCGAATGGCATGACGGTCATGGGGATGGTTGTACAAGGTGGCCCCTGCGGGCATCTGGACGAACTCCTCCGCCCCGCCGAACCGCCACTCGGCAGCACCTGAGATCGTCAGGTACAGCTCCTGCGGTGGGTGCGAATGCTCGGGATAGGTTCCGCCCGCGTCGAGGTAGACCAGGCCCGCCACGACGTCATTGAGCTCGAACATCTCACTGAACACACACAGCGCTCGCTCGTGGCCCCCGTCGTCCCAGCGGGGCGACCTGGACCAGGGCAACTCGTCGGCGAACCCGGCGAAGCGCCGCGCGAGCTCGGTGTCGTCAACGCCCGCCGCCGTAGCCGTGACGGGCTGAGGCCGCGCGTCGAACCTGCACTCCGCCGCGCTGGCAATACGCCCCTGGAAGAAGCGGGCGCCGTCCGCGATTCGGGGGTCGGAGGTCACGTCGGCCGCGTACACCGCAGCGTCAGCCAGCCACGCCCGAACCTCGTCGTACAGGGTCATCCGATCCTCGATGCGCGGCTGCGTCCCCAGAGAAGCACAAGCACGAGGACGAACGCGCTGCCGGCCATGTAGGGGATCGACACGAAGCCGAACTTCCACGAGTAGCGGACCGTGCAGGGGTTCAACAGATTGCAGGAGTTCGCATCCTCCAACGACGGGAAGACCTGGATCAGGTAGTGCCACGTCGAAATGGTCAGTCCCACGGCGGCGAGGGGCGCCGCATACCGCCGGACCCGCCGATCACGGGTGAAAACGGCAATGACGAGGATCAACGCAAGCGGATACATGCACACCCGCTGGAACCAGCAGTAGCGGCAGGGCACCAGGTGGCCCACCTCGGACAGGTACAACGACCCGAGGGTGGCGATGAGCGCGACTCCAGCCGCGAGTTCGCCGCCACGCGCCCTGGACCAGCGCACCACGGCACTCCCGCCGATCGGCGTCATGATTCGGCCGGCGATCAGCACCGCCGAGGCAGCATTGGCTGCGACAGCGCACATCGCGAACACAGTCAGAACCTCCCGCAACTCCATCCCGACCAGTTTCGAACACCGCACTCGCCGAAGCGAGTCAGCGTGGCGTTCGGACCTTGCGCTCGTTCATGGGGATCCACAGCGACGCACAGGCCGCCAGCCCCACCACCACGTAGAACAACAACGTGCGGTCGTAGTACGCCAGCGCCCCGACGCCCGAGGTCACCGGCAACAGGGCGAACATCGCACCTGTGCCGAGCGCGGCGGCCGCGTAGCGCAATGTGTTGAATAGTCCGTTGGTCTCACCGAAGAACTCCTCGTCGACGGAGCTCAGCGCGATCGAGTTCAGAATCGGGGTGCTCATTCCCCAGCCGATCCCGTAGAGGATCGGTCCCGGTGCGAAATCGAGCCAATAGTTCGCCTCGACGCCCAACCGACTGAACTGCCACGCAACGGCGAGCAGAGAGATCGCCGCTCCAAGCCGGCACAGCGCGATTCGTCCCACGCGATCGCCGATCCGGCTGGCCACCACGGTCGAAGCACCCGCGGCGACGGGTCCGACCGTCACCCCCAACCCGACGCCGATCGCCGAGTACCCCCACATGTCCCGAAGAAAGGTGGGCCACACGAACCAGATCGACATCGACGTGATGCTGATCAGGGAGTTCGCCAGGTTGGTGACCCACACGCCGCGGCGGCGAAACAGTGCGAGATTCAACAGCGGGGCGGGATGGCGGGCGGAATTGGTGATGAACACCGCCAACGCCGCGACACCCAATGCTGAGACCGAGATTGTCACGGGGCTCGCGTAACCCCAGGTGTCGCCGCCTTGCATGACCGCCGCGACGATCGCGGCGACGGCGATCGTGCCTGCTGCGGCACCAAGGATGTCGAGCCGGGACGTCACGGGTGGCGTTGGCTGCTCCTCCAGGGTCCGCAGCGCCATCACGAACATCACAACGGAGATCGGCGCGCTCACGAAATAGACCATCCGCCACCCGCCCGCGGCGAGGATCAGGGCGGCGAGGCCCGGCGCGATCCCTGCGGCGAGCGGGCCAGCCGCGCTCCACATTCCGACTGCCGTGGTCCTGCGGTTCTCCGGGAACAGCGGAAGGGCGAGCGCCAGGCTCGACGGCAACACGGCTGCGCCGCCGACGGCCTGCATGACGCGGGCGGCATTCAGCGTCCAGATCGTTGGTGCCGCTGCAGAGAGCAACGACGAGACACCGAACAGGACGAGCCCGATCTGGAAGATGCGCTTGCGGCCGACCCGGTCGGCCAATCGTCCGGCGAGCGGCAAGAAGGCAGCGGTGCCGATGAAGTAGCCGGCGACGCCCCAACCGACCTGCGAGGCGGTGGCGCCGAAACCGTCGCGGATGTCGGTGATGGCGATGTTGGTCGCTGTGCTGTTGAAACCGACGAGCACCGTGCCAAAGGACGCCACGGCAAGTGCGCGCCAGGCACGGGCGGACACGTCCGTGGGCGGCGCGGGCACCGACGCGTCGGGCGCAGACGGCAGTGGTGTTGGGACCGGAGTCGGTGCGTCGTCGCTCAGTGTTCCGTCGGCCAGCGGGATGCGCGGGACGGCTGCGAGATCTACTTGGATCTGACGGCGCACTGCGTCCAGGGTACGAGGTCGCAGAATCGAACGCCGCTTCGAAAGTCTGGAGGAATCAGCCCCCGGGGGACCCGCTCGGCGCGCTGGTCGTCGGTGGCACGCTCGTCTCGGGGGGGACCGTCGTTTCGGAGGGCACGCTGGTTTCAGGAGGGAGGGTCGGTCCAGGCGGAGCAGAGGTCTCGGTCGGCCGCTCGATCACAAGCGAATCGTCGTCTCCGACGTCACCTGGCTCATCGTCTGCGTTGCCGGGTCCGCTGTTGTCCGGACCGGACTCCGAGCCCGTGCCGTCGGAGTCCGTGCTGTCGGCGTCGTTCTCGTCAGAGTCACTGCCGTCGGAATCACTGCCGTCAGAGCTCGGCGGCAGGGTCGTCGACGGCACCGGCACGATGACCACCGGACCGATCGGCTGGATCTCGACCGTCCCCTCGGAATCGTCAGGCTCCTCGCCATCTCCAGGCGCTTCGCCACCCGAGCCCGGCGGCGTCGGTGCAGGCGGCGTGATGATCAATGGCGACCCGATGTCGCCTTCGCCAGGCTCGTCGGGCTCGACCTCGGCGTCTGGCTCGAACGCGCCGGAAGCGGGCGGTTGGGACGGCTCCGGTGCAGCAGTCGTTGGGACTGGCGCCGGCGCGGCGACCTCCTCGACGGGCGCCGCTGCGGGTGCAGCAGGTCGTGGCGCGGGAGCTGCGGACTCCATGGCGAGCCCGGGCGGGGCGATGGCCTCTGCGACCTTGATCGGCACGGTGACTGCATCACCCGGGGCCGCCGTGGTCTGGCCGGAGGCGGCGACGACAGACACCGGTTCGGGAGCCTGCGCGTTGACAGCCAAGGTGGTGACCGTCGGAAGCACGAGAGTCCCGCCAACCGTCGCAGCGACTGTTGCGGCAGCAACGCTCGCAACGACTGACCCGGTTCCGGCGGCGGCCGCTCCAGCGCTCGCGGCGCCAGCGGCGGCGCCGGATCCGGCGGCACTCGATGCGATCGACGCAACGCCGGCGCTGGCTCCTGCGTCGGACAGAGCCTTGATCGCCGCGAGAACCGACGGCCCACCGAACACGAGGGGCACCATCGCTGCGCGAAGCGAGACCCCGACGTCCGCCATTTCGAAGTAGAGGGTCCTGCACTCCTCGCACGAGTCGAGGTGGCGTTCGACCTTGAGCTCGGCCTCATCGCTCACCCGACCGCGGATGTACTTGGGCAGTCGGTCGATCGTCCACCGGCAGTCTCCCAACGGCTCACGCAGATCGATGTCGACATGGGCCAACACGTACGCCTGGCGGAGACCTTCGCGGGCTCGATACGCCAACGCCGCGAGAGCGTTGGGGCGAACACCCAACATGGTGGCCAGATCCTCAGGCGGCGTCTCTTCGACCTCGGTGTGCCAGAGCACCGTCTGCCAGCGCTCAGGGAGACTCTCGAAGGCGCGGGTCATCGCCTCCCGCTCGAACGCTGCGAGCGAGGGATCTTCGTCCTCGACGCCCTGATCGAGAATCCACTCATCGGAGGTCGGCCCCGTCCGCTGCTCTCGGCGGGTCCGGTCGTAGGTGGTACGACGAATCGTGGTGAGCAGGTAGGGCCTGAACGAGTCGCGTGGACCCGTCCCTCGGCGAATCGCGCCGAGGACCCTCTCGAAGGCCTCCGACACCGCGTCGTCGGCCTCCCCAGTGGAATTGCTCAGCTGGCGGGCGAGCGCTCGGGCCGAGCCGGAGTGGCGCTCGAACAGCTGGCCGTACGCTTCGAGGTCACCATCTCGAGCGCGATCGATGAGCGCTGCGTCGCTCGACGCGCTCCGCTTCCGCCGTCTGGTTACCGCTGTGCCCACGGTCCTCCTACGAGCCTCGACATCACCGATGACGTCGGGTCCGGAGATTCTGTCGCGAAAAGTCGCCGAGGTCACCGCGACCTCCGGCGAGCGCCCTGCCGGGCGCCCGAACACCCACAATCAGCGCTCGAGCGCCCACCGACCGCGATGTCGGAATTGCCATGTCGCGGATCAGCGACCCTTGAAGACCGGCTCGCGCTTGTCCACGAACGCCTGGGCGGCCTCGCGGTGATCCTCGGTGCGCCCGCAGTGAATGTGGTGGGCGGCCTCCATGTCGAGGCACTCGCCCATCTCGCCGTGCACCGCGCGGTTGAGGTTCTCCTTCATGTATCGGTAGGCGATCGTCGGTCCCTGAGCGAGCCGAGTGGCGATGGCGTTCACCTCGTCCATCAGCGAGTCGGCCATAAACACGCCGTTCACCAGCCCGAGCCGCGCTGCCTCGTCCATGTCGACGCGGTCGGAGAGGAAGTACAACTCGCGCGCCTTGGCCGACCCGATCAGCCGGCTCATGAACCACGTGCCGCCGTAGTCGCCGCTGAACCCCACCCGGGCAAACGCCGTTGTCATCACAGCATTGTCTGCGCCATAGCGAAGATCGCATGCGAGGGCGAGCGACAGGCCGGCGCCAGCAGCGGCGCCGGGCAGGGCTGCGATCGTCGGCTTCGGCAGCTCGTAGAGCTTGCCCGCCGTGTCGCGCTGGCTCCGACGCTGGAGATGAACCCGGGCGTCGTACTGAACCGGGCTGTTGCCGCCCTCACCACCGGCTTCGGCCATGCCCTTCACGTCACCGCCGGCGCAAAAGGCCCCACCGGCGCCAGTGAGAACGACCGCACCGACGTCCGACGCGGTCTCCGCATCAGCGAGCGACGCGACCAGGCCCTCGAGCATCGGGTTGGACATTGCGTTTCTGCGGTCGGGTCGGTTGAGCGTGATCGTCATCACGCCTCCGTTGATCTCGGTCTGAAGATCTTCGGTCCCTGTGTCGAAGATGCGGTCGGCCATGATGTGTCCCCTCGAAGCTGGACGTCGTTCGGATGTGGGGCAGTATCGCGAACATGAGCAGCAGCCGCTCCGCCGTTCCCTCTTGGGACCTCGAACCGCTCGGTCCACCGATCGATTCGCCGTCGTTCATCACCCGTGAGGAGGCGGTCGCCGCGTCTCTCGATCGGCTGCGCGCCCTCTTCGACGAGCACGACGTGCGGGGCGGCGGAGCACTCGACCCCAGCCAGGAGTTGGCCCAGACCGCTGCGCTGGTCATCGACGACCTCAACGCGGCCATCGCAGACGTGCGGGAGATCCGGGCGCACGGTCACGCACATGTCACCCAGGACGCGAGGGACGACTCGGCTGCCGCGGCACAAGACCGATTGCGCAGCGGGCTGACTGCTCCCCTCAACACGCTGGTCACGCGTTTCGACGCATGGGTGGGCCGACTCGACATCGACGCGTTGGCGACCCACGAATCAGTGGTCGCCGACCACGCCTACGCCCTCCACCGCAGCGCGGCCGCTTCGCATCACCAGATGGCCGAGGGCGAAGAGGACCTGGCCGCCGAGCTCGGCCTCACCGGCGGTGCGGCCTGGGTCCGGCTCCACAGCGACATCACGTCGCGTCTCAGCGGAACGATCCGATCGGGACCGGACGAGGGAGCTGTGCTCCCGATGACGGTTCTCCGCTCCAAGGCCACCGATCCGGATCCCGCGATCCGCGACGCAGCCTTCGACGCCGAGCTCGCAGCGTGGGACACCGTCGCAGTGCCGCTCGCCGCCGCTCTCAACAGCCAGAAGGGTGAGACGATCGCCCTCAACCGCCGTCGCGGCTGGGACAGCGGACTCGAGCCGGCGCTGTTCGAGAACGGAATCGACGCAGCGACGCTCGACGCCATGACCGCCGAAGTCATCGATGCCCTCGCCGACTTCAGGGGCTTCCTCGGCACGAAGGCTCGGCTGCTGGGGCTCGGAGACACACTTCCCTGGAGCGGATTGGTGGCGTCCATCAATGTCGACGCAGCCGGCATCGGGTGGGAGGGCGCAGTCAACCGAGTCGAGGACGCATTCGAGGGCTATGGGGCTCCGCTGCGTCAGCTGGCTCAGCGCGCCGTCGGCGAGAACTGGATCGACGCCCAACCGCGACCCGGCAAGGTCGGTGGAGCGTTCTGCATGCCGGTTCGCGACGACGTGAGCCGGATCCTCATGACGTTCGACGGTTCGGCTGATGCGATCCAGACGCTGGCCCACGAGCTCGGGCACGCCTACCACAACGTCGCGCTCGGGAGTCGTACGTGGCTCCAGCGTCAAACGCCCAGATGCCTGGCCGAGACCGCATCGATCTTCTGCGAGACGTTGGTGGTCGAATCGCTGCTCTCCTCACCCGACGTCGATCGGCTGAGCGTGCTCGATACCGATCTGTCTGGAGCGACCCAGGTGGTGGTGGACATCCACAGCCGCTTTCTGTTCGAGACCGAGCTGTATCGCCGGCGCGAGACGAGCACCTTGTCGGTCACTGAGCTCTGCGACCTGATGACGGAGTGCCAGCTGGAGGCCTACGGCGAAGCGGTGCAGCCGCTCCACCCGTACATGTGGGCCGTGAAGGCCCACTACTTCACCCCGTACTACAACTTTCCCTACACGTTCGGGCTGCTCTTCGGGCTCGGCCTGTTCGCCCGCTACCGCGACGACCCACAGCGATTCCGCAGCGGCTACGACGATCTCCTGGGAGCGACGGGTCTCGCGTCGGCGGTCGACCTCGCGGCGCGCTTCGACATCGACATCGCCGACCGGGCCTTCTGGCGGGCCAGCCTCGATGTGTTGCGGCGCCGGATCGACGAGTACTCACGACTCGCCGAGCAGGCGATTGCCGAGACTCAGCTCACGTAGCGACGGGCCGCCTCGCCGAGAGTGGCGTGGAACTCCTCGATCGTCGAGGAGACGATCTCTCCTACCGGCATGATGTGCTCGATCCGGCCCGCGACCTGCCCGGTCAGGGCGATCGCCGCCTCCATGTCGCCGCCGAAGTAGAGGTCGAGCGGGCTCCCGAAATCACCCATCACGTTGTGCTCGACGTCTTCGAGCCCTTCTGAACGCTGGGTCCGGAGGGCCCGCAGCCCGGGGCCGTGCTTGCGGTTGAGAAACACCGTGTCGGTCTCGGCCGCATCCATGATCGACTTCTTCCAGTTGTCGTGAACGGGCGATTCGAGTGCGCTCACCATGCGCGTCCCCATCTGAACGCCTTCGGCGCCGAGGACGAAGGCCGCGGCCATCGACACCCCGTCGGTGATGCCGCCAGCGGCGATCACGGGTACGTCGAGCTGCGAGACGACGAGCGGCAAGAGGACCATCGTCGCGACGTCGCGGGGATTCTTGAAGCCGCCCCCTTCGCCACCCTCCACCACGAGGCCGTCGACCCCTGCGTCGACGGCCTTCTGTGCTCCCTTGAGCGTGGGGACCACGTGGAACACCGTCAGCCCGGCCTCCTTGAGCTGGGCCGTGTACTGCTCGGGATTGCCCGCCGAGGTGGTGACGAAGCGGACGCCCTGGTCGATGACGAAGTCGACGATGTTGGGATCGCGGACGAAGGCCTGAGCGATGTTGACCCCGAATGGCTTGTCGGTGAGATCGCGCATCTTGCGGATCTCTTCTTTGACCGCATCGAGTTCGCCGGACGAGGTCTCGATGATCCCCAGGGCGCCGGCCTTGCTCACCGCAGACGCGAGCTGAGCGCGGGCGATCCAGCCCATCGGTGCCTGCACAATCGGGAACTCGACACCCAACATGTCGGTGACGCGGTTGGTGATCGGCATGGCTGGGACCTCCTCGGGCGGGGAGAGCGACCCTAGCCGTCACCTTCTTCAGCCGGCTCCGGTGACTCGGGCGAATCGGCCGACTCGACGCCGTCGTCGTCGTCGTCGGCGGCGGCGGCGGCGCGCTCACCCAGGGCGGCCGCTTGCTCCACCCATTGGTCTCGGATGATGCGATCGGGGAACAGATCGATCTCGGCGGCCACGGCCCGGATGTCGTCACGGGTCCAGGCGGCCACCTGGTCATAGGTGCTGTACCCCATCGCGTTGAGTGTGCGCTCGAACACCGGACCGATGCCGTTGATGAGCTTGAGGTCGTCGCTGCGGTAGGGCGCGAGCTCAGCTCGGAGGTGCTCGATCTCGGCCTCGCGCTCGCTCAGCTGCTCCTGAAGATCGAGTGAGCCATCGGCCCCGCTGGCACTCTCGGACGGCGCGCCGCCACGGCGGGTGGACACTCGACCCAGTAGCCACCCGACGACCAACCCGATCAGGGCGGCGATGACGAGGGCGATGAGGATCTCACCGACGAGAAACCACACGGGTCAAGCTCCTTGGAGGACGCGGATGTCGATCCGCTCGTTGGACGAATCATCGGGATCGAGGCCAGGGAGTGGGCTCGAGGCACCGGCTCCCGACACGTCGATCCGACCGAAGGAAATGCCACGCCACTCGAGGTATCCGGCGACGGCCCACGCGCGGGCGAGGCTGAGCGCGTCATCGTCACCACCGGTCGCGCTGCCCTCCGCCACGTGGCCGACGACCGAGATGCGGGCCTCGGGGCGTGAGGCCAGGAGCTGTGCGACATCATCGAGCTTGGCCTTGGTGAGCGCTGTGGGCTCATCGGGATGGTCGGGTTCGAACTCCACGGTTCCGAGCGCTGCGAGAAGTTCGTCCTCGAAGGTGGGTGGGACCGTGCTGGTCGTCGTCGAGGTCGTCGTCGCCCTCGTCGAGGGCGGAGCCAACGACGTCGTGGGGAGGGGAGCCTGCAGGCTGGTCGACGGCGTGCTGCTCGTCGAGGACGGCGGGGTCGACACAGGCGTCGCGGACTCGACCTCCGCGAACCGCACGTCCCGCACCCCCTCCACCCCCTGGAGCGCCACGAGCACGGCCTCGTCGGTTCCGTCGGGAACGATCAGCGATCGACCATCCGCGTCCACTGCGACCGGCGCCAGGTCGTGGGCCGAGAGCGCCGCGGCAGCATCGCGTTGGAGCTGATCCTCCACCCGGCCCGGCGCGACGAGAGCCGTGATCACGAAGAGCGCGACAAACAGAATGGCCCCGACGCCCAGGATGCGCCCGCTCGTCATGATCTCAGTGCTCCTCGTCGAGACCGCTCCTCCCTGATGGCCACTGGACGCCGAACGACCGCCACCCTGTGACCCCTGTCAGTGAGGAAAAGACGAGCCTATCTCACGCTTCGTAGTGGATTCCAACGGTCGGTGAGGTCAGAGTGCGGACCTGCCGCCATCGCACCACTGTCGAGCCGGACGACGGTGTCGATGTCGGGGTCGAGCCGCTCGCGCGCCCACTCGGCGACCTGGGCCTCCTGAGAGAAGACGACGACCTGGTGATCGCGGCTGACCTCGCGGAGCCACTCGAGAATCTCGATCGTGCGCTCCGGGTCGGCGTGGACGGTCGGATCGTCGAGGAGGACCGGGCACCGTTCGTGCTGAGACGTGAGCAGTTGAGCGAGCACCACCCGCAGGGCGAGGTGGACCTGCTCGGCCGTCCCGTGCGACAGCAGACCGGCATCGCGGCTCTGACCGTCACGAGACCGCACTCTGACCGCGAGGGTCTCGGGATCGACCTGGGCCTCCACGTACCGCCCCGCGGTGACGATCGGGACCCAGCGGGTCATCTCCCGCTCGAGCCGCGGAGCAAGAGCACGATGCGCGTGGTCGTGGGCCGCGGCGAGGAACGATCGCGTCGTCTCGAGGGTGTCTCTGAGAGACTCGACCCGCTGCAGCTCGGCACGAGCGTGCTCGAGGGCTGCTTCGGCCCCGCCAACGTCGACCCGTGACGCATCGATCTGCTGGATGGCCCACTCGGCGCGCTCGGCCCGGTCCACCGCATCGCGTACAGCGTGAGATGCCGCGCGAAGCGCCTCCGGCGGGTCGACGATCGAATCGAGCGACGAGGGGTCGAACTCCTCGCAGCCCTCTTCGAGCTCGCGGCGAGCACGCGCCACCGCATCACGATGGTCGTCGATGTCGGCCCCGGCGAGCGCCGCGCAGTAGGCACCCCAGCGCTCGTGTCGACTCCGCAAACGACGCGCAGTTTCGTCCCAGCGGGACAGGATCGCCTCCAGTTCGACCGCGATCTGTTCGGGCGCTCCGTGCAGGTCGTGCGCGGCGCCGGCGTGAACCAGCGCCTCCACGATGCGGTCGGCCGACCTGCGATGGTCGGCCAGTTGTTGATCGAACACCCGCCGTCGCTCGAGTGATGCCTCGAGACCGTCGCGCCGAGCTGCGTCGGTCGCCTGGGCTCGGGTCGCCTCGACCACCCGCTCCAGTTCGGCGTAGCCGTTCTGTGCAGTCCGGGCGTCGATGCCGAGACCGGCGAACAGCTCGAGTGTGTGGTCGCGGCACCGTGATAGCTCGTCCTCGGCCTCGCGGGCCCGGTCCTGCGCCGCGCGCGATGCGTTCCACTCGATGTGCCGCTCGATGGCGAGCTCCAGCGCCCGCTCTCCGAGGGGAAGCTCGGACTCCACGAGGAGGTGCGTCGCACGGTCCACGGCCTCGGCGTGGACCCGATGCTGCGAGCGCAGCTCGTCGAGGTCGCGTTCGATTGCCGAAAGGTCGGCGATGGCAGCCGAGGGCCGGCGGGCCATCCACCACACCGTCGCCACAGCCAGGGCAGCGACCACGCCACCGATCACGCGTATGGGCGCCGGCCCTGCAGCGATGGCGCCGATCCCCGCCAAGGTTGCGATCCATGCACCGATCGAGATGCCGCGGCGGCGTCCGATCTGGCGAATCCGCTCGCGCTCGGCGTGGCGGGCCATGTCGAGGACGGCCTCAGCGTCGGCGATCGACGGGGGTGGGTCGCGCCGGAGCGCATCGACCCAGTTCCGAACCTGGGAGGGGTCCACGTCGACGGCCCGTGGCTCCGACACCTTGCCGCGCAACACACGGGCTCGGTCCAGGGCAGCTCGCTCACGGGCGAGGGCCTCCTGCACACCGGCCGGGATCTCGAGGGGGCCCGACGGTGCGTCGGGGAGGGCGGCGATCTGGGACTCGAGAACCGCTGCCTCGGCCAACTCGATCGTGGGCTCGGGCGCCATGGCTCGGTACCGCTCGACCACCCGGGCCAGCTCGGCAGCGCCCTGGTCCTCCTCCAGCGCCGGCTCACCGTCGGGGAACTCTGCGGCGAGCGCCTCCAGCTCCGCCAACCGCGACTCGGCGATGCGCAGCTCCGTGAGACGAACGGCAGCGGATGCCTCGCGGACTCGCACCTCCGCATCCGTCGCCATCCGGCGTGACCTCTGGCCATCGAGGAGAAGCTGGGTGTACTCGGCGTGGTCGGCCCGCACCTGGTCGAGGTGAGCCTCGGCGGCCGCGACTGCATCCATGGCCCGCCGCAACGGCTTGACCGCGCTCACCCGATCGACGCCCACCGAATCCTTCTGAAACGCGACGAGGCGCTCGATCGCAGCCGCCGCGGTCTGGCCAGTGCCGCCGGTGGCCGCCCTGGCGAGGTGATCTCGCAGACCTTCGGCGTGGTCGGTGACAGCGAGGAGTTCGGCTTGGCGCACGCTGGCCGTGGCCGGAAAGGTCGTCCGGTCGAGGCCGAGCCACACAGCGCCGTCGGGGCTGCCATCGCGCACGAGGTCGTCCTCGACGGGTCGACCACCGAGCCCCAGATCGACGACCGATGCCCCTTTGCTGGCGAGGTCGCGATCGATCTCGATACGACGGCCGTCGTCGAGTACGAGGTCGAGGGTCACGGCCCAGGCGTCGGCGCCATCCCAGGGCCGGTACTGGGCATCGAAGCCCGCCTCCTCGGTCCTGCGACCTCCGCCGCGCCGCCGCCCGCAGAGCCCGACCGTGAGCGCGGCATGCCACGTGGACTTGGCCGATTCGTTGGGGCCGTGCACCACATTGAGTCCGGGGGCGAGTGACAGGGTCTGGTCGCGCAGGGCGCCGAACGCTGCGACGCGAAGTCGGTGGAGCCACATGTCACGCCACCTCGAGGTCGAGGCGACCATCGAGGGCCCGCAGGCCCGTCAGAAGCACGCGCTGCTGCTCGTCCGGAGCCAGAGAGGAAGCCAGCACGTCCCGGACGAACTGACCGCGCACCGTCGGCTCGTCGGCCACCGCGTCGAGGTCGTATCCGGACGCGACGCGACCCATGCGGATCTGCAGATCCAACAGCGCACCCCGACGCGTGGCGAGCACGGTCGGCTCGATGACCAGACCGGGATCCAGCTCGCCTGTGAGGGTGATCCGAGCGACACCGGCGAGACCGCTGACGGTCTGATCGACACGCTGTTCGAGCTGGCCGCTGTCGGTGACCCCGTCGACCAGGAGCGTCAGGTCGTGGGCGTCGAGACCGCCCACCCGGTGCCGGCTTCTCGCGATCACCCGATCGAGGTCGAGGTCGAGAACCACGACTCCCCCGTCCTGGCGGCCGCCGAAGCTCAGCGGGACAGGGCAGCCGGGATAGGTGTGCCATTCGCCATCCACCGGAGTGTGGTGATGTCCGACGACTGCGTGGTCGAGCCCGCTGGCCTCGACCTGCGCAGAACGGAACGGGGCGTGCTGCACCTTGTCCGGCTCGGTCTCACCTGCCCAGCCACCGAGCTCGGATCCGTGAAAGAGCCCGATGTGGAGAGCATCACCGTCGACGGCGAAGTCCTCGAGGAAGCCGGGCGTGCCCGCCGGCGCACGGTGCGCGGCCCCCCAGACCCTCACCCCGTCCAGCTGGTCGAACGGTTGGAGTCGATCGGCGGTGAAGACATGGACGTTGGGCGACCATTCGGTCGTGGCGTAGATGCTGGCGGGCCCAAACCAGTCGTGGTTGCCGGGAGCAAGGAGAACAGGGAGAGGGGCGAGCTCGCCGAAGACGCGGCGGAGCAGCGCCGCTGTGTCTGGGGTGGATCGCTCGTGCTCGAAGAGATCGCCGGCGCACACCAGGGCGTCGACACCCTCGTCACGCGCGAGGCGTGCGATCTCACCGAGCGCGTCGCGCAGGTGGGATCGTCGCAGTGCCGCCAGCTCGGAACCGCCCCGGGCAAACGGGGCGTCGAGATGGAGGTCGGAGAACGCCATCAACCGCATGACTGCGAAGATACGCAGCAGGTGGGACAGTGAAGTCGATGGGTGCCAGGAACGACCGCCGAAATGTCAGCCGCCGGCGCCCGTCGCGGAGCCCAGCTCGAGCTCGAGCGTTCGCTCCTGGCCGTCGGCTCCGATCACAGTGAGCGTCACCGTGGCGCCTGGCGTCGAGGCCCGCACGGCGTCGACGAGATCCTCCGAATCGTTGATCCGGCGACCGTCGAACACCACGATCACCTCGCCGGGCACGAGGCCTGCGCTCTCGGCGGCGCCACCCTCGGACACCCTGACGATCACGGCACCGCTCTCCAGACCCTCCGGCACGCCGAGGGACGCGCGATCTTCGTCGAGTAGATCGCTCACGCTTCCGATGTTGACCCCGAGCAGTGGCCGGGTGGGCACGACGCCCTGAACGAGGCTCTCGATGACCGGCCTGGCGTGGTCGATGGAGATGGCGAATCCGATGCCCTCGGCGTTGCCGGCGATCGCAGTGTTGACGCCGATCACTTCGCCCCGGGCGTTGACCAGAGGCCCGCCCGAGTTGCCGGGGTTGATCGCTGCATCGGTCTGGATGATCCGGGTGAGCTCGGCGCTGTCAGTGACGACACGCCGTTCGAGCGCAGAGACGATCCCGGTGGTGACCGTCGGCGTGTCGCCGAGTGCGAGCGCGTTGCCGATGGCGAGCACCTCATCGCCGACCTCGAGCTCGGCGGACACCCCGAGTCGAGCCGTGGGAAGTCCTTCGGCATCGACGTTGAGGACCGCCAAGTCGCGGGTGGTGTCCTGTTCGATCAACTCCGCGTCGAGCTCGCGCCCGTCAGCGAGGTGGACGAGAATGCGGTCTGCGCCTTCGACCACGTGTGCGTTGGTGACGATGTTTCCGTCCGGACTGATGATGAATCCGGTCCCTGCGCCCGCGGCACTGCCGGAACGGATCTCGACCGATACGACCGCCGGCTGAATCGCGGCGAGGACCGCCTTGACGTCAAGTCGCAGTGTCGTGCCCGACGGTGCGACCTCCGGCGTGACCTCGGCGGCCGTCGTCGGCGCCTGTACCGAGGGAGTCGGAGCAGGCTCGTCGATCACGGCTTCGGTCGCCACTGGCTCCGCGACGACCGGCACAGGCGCCACGGGATCTTCGTCGAAGGCCACCACGATGCCGCCCGCGACGATGGCGCCGACCACGGCCCCGAGGACAACGCCGAACAGGAAGCGCCCGGCCCCGGATCGGGTGGCGGGCTGCGATCGCATCGGTGGAGGAGGAGGCGCGGGCCGGCTCTCAGGTGCAGGCCGTGACGGTGCGGCCTCCAGCGGCTCGAGTGTGACCTCCTGGTTCTCCAACTCGATCTCCTGCACGGCCTCGCTCCTGTGCTCCGTGGGTCCGTCCGTCGACCCGGTGATGGCGTCGTTGACGGAGGAAACGTCGTCCGGGTCGGCCGAGTTCCCAGCGGGGCGAAGAGGATCGTCGCCAGGCTTCGGTGCGAGAGGATCGTCGGTCACGTCGTCACGGTAGCGACGACCGACGCCACCAACTCGCGTGCGCCGACCCGATCGACGAACACGACGCTCGCCGGGCCGACCCATCCCACCTCAGCAGGCACCTGGTAGCCGGGAAGGCCCCCGCCGCCGGATCGGATGTGACCGGCGAGATCGAAGAGGTCAGTGAGCCCGAGATCTTCGTCGAGAACGACGTTGCGCTGAACCGTGTCGAACAAACCGGGCAGCTTCGTGACGGCATCGACGCCCCAAGCCGCATTCATCATCGCCACCAGGAACGAACGCTGCCGCTGCATCCGCCCGAAGTCGGCGGTGCCCTCCATGACCCAGTCCTCGTCGACGAGGACCTCGGTGTGCCGGGCGCGTACGTACTGGAGCGCGGTCGGACCATCGAGCCGGACCTGTCCGGCAGGCAGCTCGAGGCCCGTGCGCACGTCGCGCAGCGGACGCGCGACGGAGATCTCGACTCCGCCCAGCTCGTCGGTGATCTGCACGAAGCCCATCATGTTCACGCGGATGAGGTGATCGATGTCGAGGCCTGTCAACTCAGCCACGTCGCCGGCGAGCGCAGCCGGCCCGAATTGGCTGAAGACGCGGTTGATCCGGGACTGGCGGTGGTGAAGCCAGGTGTCGCGAGGGATCGAGACGACGGCGGTCCGCCCGGTGTCGCGCCCCACGGTGAGCACCATGACCACGTCGGTGAGGTCGTCGCGCCCCCGCTGGTCGGGATCCGTGACGCCGATCGCCAGTGCTTGATCATGGGAGATGTCGGTGATCCCGGTGGAGAACACGAGGAACGTCTCCACCTCTTCGCGTCGGGGGACGTCTGGGAGCACGATCGGCTCGGTCGTCGGGGGCGGCGGTTCGATCGCGCCTTCCGCGCCGCCGCCACTGGGAAGGCCGTCGGGTTGTGCGGCTGCGGCGATCTGCGAGTCGTCGACCCCGATCCGCGGCCGAAGCGGCAGTACTGCACCGGTGCTCGATCCGCCGTCGTTGCTCGGTGAAGCCGGGACCACCTCCGACCATCCGTCGTCGAGATCCTCGAAGCGCGGGACCGAGCTCCAGGCCTGCCAGAGCCACACGCCCAGGACCAGGGCCGCTACGAGCAGCGTCGCGACGCCTCCCACCAGGGCGCGCTGGACCGTCCGCCGCCAGGCGTACGCGGGGCGAGCGGGGAGCAGAACATCGGGTGGGCGAGGGCCGAGGCCCGGCTGGGGCCGGGGCGGCGGGCCGTCTGGCATCTGACGCATTGTGGACCCTCAGGTCGGTGCCGCGGTGTCGCCCCCCCCTTCTGCCAGCTTCCACGGTCACTGCAGTCGCCGCAGGAGCTGGCAGAACGGTGGTGGGGGTAGGGTCGGCGGCCATGAGCGTCGAGAAGGTCACGCCCGTGGTGCCGGTGAACGACATGGCCTCGGCCGTGGCCGCGTGGTCGGCCGCGCTCGGGGCCGATCCCACCTTCGTCGACGGTGATCGGTGGGCCCAGTTCGATGTCGGCAGTGCGCGTATCGCCCTCGCCGGAACCGATCGCGCGAGCGACCAGCCCGGCCTCATGATCAAGGTGGCCAACGCAGCGAGCGCCCGTGACGACTACCTCGCTGCGGGGATCGCCGCAGGCGAGCTGACCGAAGGCTCGCACGAGGTGCGCTTCGAACTCGAGGGGCTCGACGTGCCCGTCACCGTGTACTCGTCGGCCTGACCTTCAGCCTCAACCGTTGGTCAGGAGCTCGAGCGCGTTTCCGGCGAGGTTCTCGACCTGTTCCTCGAACACGTTGGTGTCGACGCCCTCTTGGTCGCCCATCGCGCCCTGGAGGTACCGGTTGAGCACTCCCTCGACGATCGCCGCGAGCCGCCAGTAGGAAAAGGCGCGGTAGTAGTCGACCTGGCTCACGTCGCGACCGGTCTCGTCCTGGTACCAGCCGAGCACCTCGTTGCGGCTGCTGAAGCCGCCGGCCATCGTCGGGGCACTCGAACCGGCGGGGACCTCGTCGGGAGACACCCAGTTGTTCATCAGGTAGCCGACGTCGGCCAGCGGGTCGCCGAGCGTGCAGAGCTCCCAGTCGAGAACCGCGAGGATGCGCCCACCCCTGCTCAACATGTTGCCCAGCCGGTAGTCGCCGTGAACGATCGTGGCACCCACCTGCTCGGGCTTGCGGCCCTCGAGCAAACCCTGCACCGTCTCCATCTCTGGGAGCTCGCGGGTCTTGGACTGCTCCCACTGTCTCGTCCAGCGCCTCAGCTGGCGACCGAGGTAGTCCTCCCGCTTGCCCAGCTCGCCGAGCCCGATGTCGCTGGGCTCGATGGCGTGCAGCCGCCCGAGGATCCCCGGGACGTCCTTGGAGAGCGCCACCCGTTCGGCCTCCGACACCAGGGACGCTTCCTCGTCGGTGTGCAGGACCTCGCCATCGACGTAGGACATCGCATAGAAGGGAGCGCCGTTGACCTCGACGTCTTCGCACACACCGAGGGTCTCGGGAACCGGTACGTCGGTGAGGCCGACCGCGCTGATGATCGTGTGCTCACGTGCCATGTCGTGCGCGGTGGCCAGGACGTGACCGAGGGGTGGCCGGCGCAGCACGAAGGACTCACCCCGGCTGTCCATCACCCGATACGTGAGGTTGGAGTGACCGCCGGCGATCAGTTCGAACCCGAGCGGCGCCACGGCCTGCGGGACGTGCACGCCGAACCACTCGGTGACCTTCTCGTCGTCGATTCCATCGGCAACCGGATCGCTCACGATCAGCCTCCCTCACACGGCGTACTCGTTGAAGGGTCCGGAGCGTAGCCAAGCATCGCATCGCGCTCATTCGAGACGTCGGCGGGCCGGCAGGACCCCGCGCTGCTCGAGCTCATGACGAAACGTCTCAGCGTCCGTCCACAGGACAGCGTGCCACCCGGCGCGGCGAGCCCCCTCGACGTTGGCAGCGCTGTCGTCGGTGAACAGGATCCGGTCCGGGTCGAGGCCGTGCCGCTCGCAGAGCAGGTCGAAGATCGCGCGATCGGGCTTCACCACCCCTTCTCGCCCCGAGACGACGATGGCCTCCAGTCGAGCGAGGAACTCGAAGCGGCGCTCGGCGTGGTGGAACGTCTCGGCCGCCCAGTTGGTGAGACCCAACGTCCTGACACCGGCGGCCAACAGATCGTCGATGACGGCGACGGCCGCCCCGTCGGCCCCGCCCAGCATCTCGGGCCAACGGTCCCGGTACGCGGCGATCTCTGCACTCCACGAGGGATGCCGCGACGTGAGCTCCTGCACGCCTTGATCGAACGGAAGCCCGCGGTCGAGCTCGAGATTCCACTCCATCGTGGCGATCTCGGCGAAGAAGTGCGCCCGCCGTTTCTCATCCGGGATGACCTGCCTGTACAGAAGGTCGCGGTTCCACTCGATGAGCACGTTGCCGAGATCGAACACCACGGCATCGACCCCGCCACCGGATTGCGGGGCCATGGACGTCAGCGATCGTAGGTGTAGAAGCCCCGGCCGGTCTTGCGGCCGAGCAGACCCGCGTCGCACATGCGGCTGAGCAGCGGCGGCGGCGCGTAGAGCTGCTCCTTGAACTCCTCGTAGAGAGATTCGGCGACCGCCATCGTGGTGTCGAGGCCGATGAGGTCGGCCAGAGCCAGCGGGCCCATCGGGTGGTTGCACCCGAGAACCATCCCCGCGTCGATGTCCTCCGCGCTGGCGAAACCCGACTCCATCATGCGAATCGCCGACAACAGGTACGGGATGAGCAGCGCGTTGACCACGAAACCGGCACGGTCCTGGCTCGTCACCACCCGCTTGCCCAGCTGCTCGGCCGCGAACTCCGTGGACAGCTGCGCTGTCTTGTCGCCGGTGAGCAGCGAGCTGATCACCTCGACCAGGCCCATCACGGGCACGGGGTTGAAGAAGTGCACGCCGATCACGTTCTGGGGCCGGTTGGTGGCCATGGCGAGCTTCATGATCGGGATCGACGATGTGTTCGACGCCAGGATGGCTCCGGGGTCGTCCACGACGTCGTTGAGGCGGCGGAACACCTCGAGCTTGGCCTCCTCGGCCTCGACAACTGCCTCGACCACGAACTGGCGGTCGTGCAGCGAGGGCAGCTTCGTGGAGAACGACAGGTTGGCCATCGTGGCCTCCTGCTCCTCCTGGGCGAGCTTTCCCGACCGGACCGCCCGCTCGAGGCTCTTCTCGATGCGCTCCATGCCGATTCGCAGCGCGTCCTCGTTGGCTTCGACGACCTTCACCTCTGCGCCACTGCGGGCTGCGACCTCCGCGATCCCCGAGCCCATGAGCCCACAGCCGACCACTCCGAAACGTTCGACAATCACGGGTTCGACAGTATCGAGAGCTTGGCGCTGCGGCGAGCTGAGCGAGCCGGAGCTCGACCCAGGCCGGATCGGGCGCTACTCGCCGCGTGTCTCCGCGATCGCGCTGCGAACCGCCTCCACGACCTCGACCGCGGTCGCGCCCGGGGTCAGAACCCGCGCCACGCCTGCATCGCGCATCGACCCGAAGTCTCCCTCTGGCACGATCCCGCCCAGGATCACGGGGATGTCCGCGCCCGCTTCCCGCAGCTTCTCGGTGACCATCGGCAGGAGCGCTTCGTGGGCCCCGGACAACATCGAGACGCCAATGGCGTCGACGTCCTCGTCGACCGCTGCGGCAACGACGGTCTCGGGCGTCTGAAACAGCCCGGTGTAGATCACCTCGTAACCCGCGTCGCGCAGGATTCGAGCCACGATCTTCACACCCCGATCGTGGCCGTCGAGTCCAAGCTTGGTCACGAGCACGCGGTCAGCCATGGGGGCCGACACTACTGAACGCGATGCGCATCAGCACGGTGTAGCGGGTGGTCGATCGCCGGTACGCGTCACCGCGAACCGGCGGCCTCCGGAACGCTTCCCGACGAACCCGCCGCCAACCGGAACGCGGTGTCCCAACCCGTCGGATGCACGCCGAGATCCGCCAACGCGCGTTCGGCGTCGACCCGCATTTCGACCGCGGCGGCCGTGCCGAGCGTCTCGTGGCCGATCGCCTGGGCGAGGCGGACGACGGCCTGGCTCGTCCTGCTCTCCGTCGCATCGACGGATCCGATGGCCTCGCCGAACCAGGCGTCAGCGCCCGCGACATCGCCGCGCCGCACCTCGGCCAGGGCAGCGGCCAGCCGAGCTGTTCGGGCGTCGAGATACGTGGCGCGCGAGTCGTCGAAGACGGTCTGAACCCGCGCGATGGCCTCATCGGGCCGCCCCGCCGCAGCGAGCGCCAACCCATAGGTGCTGTCGAGATACGTCGAGGGGACCCCTGCGTTGTCCGGGATCTCGGCCAAGTGTTCGAGCGCTTCGTCGACCTTGCCGAGCTGGAGCAGCGCGAGACCGCGCGTGACGTCGAGGTCGATGGACCCGATCACCCTCTGGTCGTCGTAGTGACTCCCCACCTCGGCGATCTGGTCCAACGCGGCCTGGGGGTTGCCGACCTGCACGGCCCCACCCGCCGACACCAGGCGCGCAAAGGGTTCGAGGGGACGGCCGGGCATAGCGAGCGCCCAGCGGAGGCATTCTGCGAGCGAGGTGCTGCTGGCATTGAGGTGGCCGACGGCTGCGTGAGCCCGTCCGAGGAGCCCGAGTGCCTGCACGACGCCGAAGTCGCTCTCGATCTCCTCGAACACCGCTTGGGCCTCGGTGGCGCGCTGAACCGCTGAGCGAGCACGACCCGACCACAGCTGGATCGATGCGAGGAGGAGGTCCATCATCGCTTCGCCAAAGCGCTCACCGCGCTCGTGCGCGAGCTCACGGACCTGTGTCGCCAGCTCCTCGGCCTCCTCCTTTCGGCCCTCGTGAAAGCGCAGGAAGGCCATCAGCCCCCGCGCGAACGCCAGACCGGACAGGTCCTCGAGCTCGGTGAACAGGTCCACGGCCCGCTGCAGGCGAAGCTCCGCCTCATCGACCAGCCCTTGTTCGAAGCTGATCCATGCGAGGTTCTGCAGACACCAGGCGACCCCGACGCTGTCGTCGAGCTCGACGAAGACCGAATACGCCTGATCGATGTACCGATCAGCCAGGACAGCGTCTCCGTCGAAGAGCGCCACCATCCCGCGGAGGCGAAGAGCTTCGGCACCCTCACGGGCATCGCCCAGGGTGCGGAACCGATCCACCGCCTCGTCGAGCAGCACAGCGGCCTGGGTGTTCTCGGACGACGCGCTGTAGATCTCGCCGAGCACTCGTAGGGCAACAGCGAGGTGGTGTTCGAGATCGTGGGTGGTCGCGAGCTCCCGCGCCCATTGAGCGTCATTGACGGCGCCGGTGAGCTCCCGCAGTCCGAGTCGCGCCCGCGCGCGACCCAGCAGCAACGTGACCAGGCGTGGATCCTCGTCGGCGAGAAGCTCGATCGCACGGTGGAAACGCTGGGCCGCCACGTAGTGACTGTCTCGCTCGTCTGCTGCGACGCCGGCCCGACCCAGCCAATCCACCGCGCGATCGGTGAGATCCGCAGGGAGCCGGTCATTGCCGGCGTCGCCGAGCTCGGCAGCCGACCCATAGTGATCGGCGATGACACCCACCCGTTCGCTGTTGACGTCCTCGAAATGGGTCACCATCCACTCGGCGACCATCAGGTGCTTCTCGGCGCGCGCCGTGCGCGTGAGCATGCTGTAGGCGACGTCTCTGACCAGATCGCTCCGGAACCGCCACCATTCGGATTCGGTGGTGAAGATGTCCTTGTCGACCAGCCGGCGGAAGGTCGTCTGCCCTGACTCCTCGTCGACGCCCATGAGCTGGAGGCCATACACCGGTCCGCGGCGGCCGAGCACCGATGCGTTCTCCACCATCGTGCGCTCGTCGGGGGTCAGCGAATCGAGCCTGGCAGCGACGAGGCCGCGGAGGTTGTCTGGCAGTTCGGCGATCGACCGCTCCTCGTCATCGAGCCGGCCTCCCGGGCCCACGACCCCCGCCTCCCGCAGCAGCGTCGCGATCTCCTCGAGGAAGAACGGGTTTCCACCACTGCGGTCGTAGAGCTGCTCGGCCACGCTGTCCGGCACGTCCATCCCGGCGAGGGCAGTGATGAGGCGCGTGGCCGCCGCCCGATCCAGTGGATCGAGGTTGAGCACGATCGTGTTGTGCCGACCCGGGGGTACCACCCAACGCTGCTCGTCCACCGTCCAACGCGCTGTCGCCATGAGGACGAACGGCCGTCCCGCCAGTGCCTGGAGCAGGTACTCGAAGGTCTGCAGGAGCCGTTCGTCGGCCCAGTGGATGTCGCCCATGATGAGAATCGTCGGACGCTCGCGGGTGGCCGCGAGAAAGAAGGCCTTGAAGCCCTCGAGCATCTCGATGATGCGTCGTTTGGGGTCCAACGCGTCGAGTGAAGTCGGGCGACCCATCACCCGCAAGAAGGCCTCGGTGACCGCTTCGACGTCGGTGTCGGAGGCGTCAAAACCGAGAACATCGTCGACGAACCCGCGCACCTTGGCGCCGGCCACCTCCACGCTGTCTGCCGTCGCGACATCGGCCGCATTGCCGATCGCCTCGCCGATCGACCGCAACGGGTTGATCTCGCCGTACGGAAGGACCCTCCCTTCGAGCACCAGGGCATCATGGGACGCCTCAGCAGCGGCGGCGACCTCCTCGGCGAGGCGGGTCTTGCCCATGCCGGCCTCACCCAAGATGTTGACCAGGTGGGCGCGGCTGCGCGCGACAGAGGTGTCGACAGCACTGGTGATGTGCAGATGTTCGATGTTGCGTCCCACCAGGGGGGCGCGGGTGGAGTCGCGGCGGCGGCCCGGGGGCGCGAGCTCCTCCACCGCGACAAAGGCGGCAACCGGGTCGTCCCGACCGCGGAGATCGATGTCGCCGCGCGCCTCGTAGGCGATGACGTCCTCCGTCGCGGCGTGTGTACCCAACCCGACGAGCACCTCGCCCGGATGGGCGAGGGTCTGGAGGCGGCTGGCGATGTTCACCGTGTCGCCCATCGCCGTGTAGTCGCCTCCGGCGCGGAGAGCCCCGACGAGCACTTCACCCGTGTTGACGCCGATCCGCATCCGGAGTTCGCCACCCTGCTCCTGTCTGAACACGTCGAGGGTGCGCTGCATTCGCAACGCGGCGCGCACGCCGCGTTCGGCGTCGTCCTCGTGTGCTGTCGGCGCGCCGAACAAGGCGACGATCGCGTCGCCGATGATCTTGTCGACCGTCCCGCCGAATGAGGTGATGTCCGCGACGAGCCGCTGAAAGCACCGGTCGATCAGGTGTTTGAGTTCCTCGGGATCTCGATCCTCGGCGAGTCCGGTGAACCCCACGAGGTCGGCGAACAACACCGTGACGATGCGCCGCTCTTCGGTGTGCACCAGGAGCTGCCCACAGTTCGGACAGAACCGTGACCCGCCCGGCACAGCTCGACCGCACGACGGACAGTTCATGGCCCGTCATTCTACGAGCGCGTGGCCCTCCGACACGACGGATTCTGACCGTCGTTCGACTGTGACTTCCGACCCACCAGAGTGTCCCACCTGACAGGTAGCGTGCCCGGAATGAACGACTCCACGGACCAGGACGCGGGTGGATCCACCGGAGCCGCGGCCGCCGTTGTCAGCGGTGAGCTGGCGGCACGGGCACTCGACGCACACAAGCACTACGGCGAAGGTGACACACAGGTGCGAGCGCTCGACGGCGTCAGCCTCGACTTCCGGCGAGGCCAGTTCACCGCGGTGATGGGTCCCTCCGGTTCGGGAAAATCGACCCTGATGCACTGCATGGCCGGTCTCGACACCCTGACGTCGGGCCAGGTCTTCATCGGCGACGTCGATCTCTCCACACTCTCGGAGAAGGAACTCACCCTGCTCCGCCGTGAGGCGGTCGGCTTCATCTTCCAGGCCTTCAACCTGGTACCGACGCTCAGCGCCGAGGAGAACATCACGCTGCCGCAACGCCTCGGCAAGACGACTGCAGACGAGGCCTGGTTGGCGCAGGTCGTCGAGGCCGTCGGGCTGTCCGACAGGCTCTCGCATCGGCCCAACGAACTGTCGGGCGGCCAGCAGCAACGGGTCGCCGTCGCACGGGCGTTGGCCGGCCGGCCCGAGATCATCTTCGCCGACGAGCCCACCGGCAACCTCGACTCGCGGACCGGCCAGGAGATCCTCGACTTCATGCAGTCCGCGGTGCGCGAGTTTGGTCAGACGATCGTGATGGTCACGCACGACCCGGTCGCCGCGGCGTACGCCGATCGTGTGGTCTTCCTGGCAGACGGAAAGGTCGTGCACGAGCTGGCCGATCCCACCGCTGAGGTCGTGCTCGACACGATGAAGCAACTCGGAGACTGAGGTGTTCCAGCTCACATTCCGATCCCTTCTCGACCGCAAGATCCGGCTCGCCCTCACGACCTTTGCCGTGGTCCTCGGGGTCGCGTTCGTGTCTGGTGCGTTCATCCTCGCCGACAGCCTGCGCGCCACGTTCGACGACGTGGCCCGGCAGGTCGCTGGATCGATCAACGTCCAGATCCGCGGCGAGGAGGCGTTCGAGGGCGACCAGAACAGCCGGCGCCCCGTCCCTGAGTCCCTGCTCGAAGGTGTCCGCGACCTTCCCGGCGTCGCGAGCGCCGAGGGGCTCATCATCGGGACACCGCAGATCTCGATCGACGATGAGCTCGTGGTGGCGGCAGGGCCGACTCTGGGGTTCAACTACATCGCCGACGACCCCACCTCGGCGTTCGAGATCATGAGCGGTGGCCCTCCCGGGCCGGGCGAAGTGCTCGTCGACGTCGACTCCGCCGCCGAGTACGAGGTGGAGATCGGCGACACGCTCAACGTGAGAAGCCTCGCCGAGCGTGTCGACCTGACCGTGTCTGGCACCGTCCGTTTCGGCGAGGACAACGGAGCTGGTGCCGCGTTCTTTCTCTTCGACACCGAGACCACCCAGCTGCTCTTCGACTACCCGGACGCGTTCCAGCAGATCAACCTGGCCTCCGATCCCGGGGTGACGGAGGAGGAGCTGGCGGCGGAGGTCACCAAGTTCCTCGAGAGCGAGGACTGGAAAGACGCGGGCTACGAGGCGGTGACGGGCCAGATCGTGGAGGACGAGTTCAGCGACCAGTTCGACACCATCATCAACATCTTCCAGAACGCGTTGCTGGGGTTCGCCGTCGTGGCCCTGGTGGTGAGCGCGTTCATCATCAACAACACGTTCTCGATCGTTCTCGGCCAACGCATCAAGGAGCTCGGCCTGCTCCGAACGCTCGGCGCGACCGGCCGCCAGGTGCGGGCTTCGGTCCTCACCGAGGCCGGGCTGATCGGTGTGGTCGCGAGCATCATCGGCTTGCTCGGAGGCATCGGCGTCGCCTGGCTCATCAACTTCGCGATCGCCCAAGCCGGGGGCGGCGACGGTCTGCCGGAGGGGCCCCTGGTCCTCGCTCCGCGCACCTGGATAGCGGCCGCTGTGGTGGGTCTCGGGGTGACCCTCTTGGCGGGCTTCTCTCCGGCACGCAAGGCGGCGACCATACCGCCGATCGCGGCGCTCCGCGACGACGTCACCCTGTCGTCGGGCGGCCTGCGTAGGCGGACACTCGTCGGCACCGCCTTTGCCGGCGTGGGCGCAGTGCTCGTGGTGCTCGGGGTGGTGTCGGACGGTGGCGCGATCGCCCAGCTGATTCCGCTCGCAGGTGGCGCGCTGCTGCTGTTCGTGGCTGTGGCGCTCCTCAGCCCGATCATCGCTCGCCCCGCCGCGAGGTTGCTCGGCATTCCCGCGGTCCGCTTCGCCGGAACCGAGGGCGTCCTGGCTCGGGAGAATGCGTCACGCAGCCCGCGCCGAACCTCGGCGACCGCGGCAGCCCTCATGGTCGGGCTCGCGCTCGTCACCACGGTCCTCGTGATCGGTGAGAGCTTCAAGCGAACCTTCGTCTCCGTTCTCGACGAGAGCCTCCAGGCCGACTACTTCATCGACCTCGAAAACCAGGCCGGCTTCGGCTTCAGCCCCCAGCTGGTCGCCGAGCTCAACGAGCTCGACGAGGTGGGCGCGGCCGTCGGTTTCCGTGGCGGGCCGCAGGTGGCCCGGATGCGGGTCGAAGGCGAGCTGAAGGACGTCATCGCCAGCCCCGAGCTCGGCCTCGGCGACTTCGTCGACCTGGACCTGAAGGAGGGGACCTACGCCGGCCTCACCGACGACGGTCTGTTGGTCCACAAGGATCCGGCGAGCGACCTCGACCTCCGGCCCGGCTCCACCCTGCTCGTGGAGTTCCCGCTGGGCGAACGGGAGCTCACAGTCGTCGGTGTCTATGACGACGCCGCGCTGCTCGGCAACTGGGTGATCAGCATCGAGCTGTACGAGGAGATGTTCGACTCTGCGGTGCAGTTCGATCTGTTCGCCGCCGCAGTCGTTGCCGACGGGTTGAACGTCGAGGAGGTTCGACCGCTCGTGGATGAGGTGGCCGCCGCATATCCCGAGGCACGGCTACAGGACCGCGACGAGTTCCAGGACACCCTCGAAAACCAGATCGATCAGCTGCTGCTGACGGTCAACCTGCTGCTCGTCTTCGCGGTGATGATCGCCGTGCTCGGGATCATCAACACGCTGATGCTGTCGGTGTTCGAGCGAACCCGGGAGATCGGGCTGCTACGGGCCGTGGGCATGACCCGCCGCCAGACACGCCGCATGATCCGCTGGGAGGCGATCATTGTGGCGGTGTTCGGCGGGGTCCTCGGTGTGACGTTGGGTCTGGTGTTCGGCTACATCGCCGCAGCAGCGATGCCCGAGTCGTTCCTCACCGATGTCGGCGTGCCGATCGGCCAGCTGCTGGCGATCCTCGCTCTGTGCGTCGTGGTGGGGCTGCTCGCTGCGTTCTTCCCGGCCCGCCGCGCGGCCAAACTCAACGTCCTCGACGCCATCGCCCACGGCTAGCCCGCGCCTTTGGAGGTCGAGTCATTCCGCCCGGAAAACGGTGCACAACCACTCGGCCGGGCCTCTGTCAGGGGCGGGTCTGGCAGGCGGGGCACCAGTAGGTGAGGCGGGCCAGGTCGCCCTGACGTTCGATGCGGATCGTCTGGTGGCAGCGCGGACAATCGCGGTTGGCGCGTCCGTACACCGCGAGACTGCGCTGAAACGTCTGACGCTTGGCCCGACCGAGGTTGGCCCGAAGAAGCCGCGATGCGGTGTCGTACAGCTCGATCACCTCGGCGACCCCGAACCGGGTCAGCGGAGCGAAGGGGTCAGTGCGACATGCCCAGAGCGTTTCGGACTTGTAGACGTTCCCGATGCCGGCGGCGATCCGCTGATCCAACAGCACGTCCGCGATCTCGCGGCGCGAGTCAGAGGTGGAGGCGCGCCGGATGATGTCGTCATGGTCGACGCCGTCTCGACAGAGATCGGGACCGAGCTGCAGCCAGGGACGCTGTCGTGGATCCTTCGGCGGATAGACGTCGGCGGTGGGCGCCCGAAAGCAGATGGCGTCCAGGCCGTTGACCCGCAGGCGCACACGTACCGCCCCCTGTGAATCACGCCAACGCTCGCCCACCCGGTAGACGTGCCACTCCCCCGCCATGAGCAGGTGAGTGTGGAGGATCGTCCCGCCGTCGAATGTGACGAGCAGGTGCTTCCCCACCGCGGTGACATCGTCGATCCGGGTGCCGGGTCGCGGCGCTGGGTATCGGGGCCGATGAACCTCGATCTCGTCAACCCGATGGCCGACGACGAGGGGGCCGAGCCGGTGGGCGATGTTCCAGAGAGTGTCGCCCTCTGGCACGTCAGCCGATGGGCTCGAGCGCCACGATGGGAATCTCGCGGTCGGTGACCCTCGCGTACTTCTCGTAGTCGCTGTAGGCGGCGACCGCTCGGTCCCACAGCTCTGCACGCTCGTCGGACCCTACGGTCCTCGCCTTGACGGCGGTCGTGGTCTTACCGATCGTGATCGACGCCTCGGGGTTGGCCTGGAGGTTGTGGAACCAGCCGGGATGGACATCGTGGCCACTGAAGCTGGCGATGACCGCCCACCCATCGTTGTGATCGAGCGCGATCAGCGGAGAGCTGCGGGTCTTACCGCTCTTGGCCCCCGTCGTGTTGAGGAGCACGATCGCGCCGCCGGACATCTTCGAGCCGATTCGCCCGCCCGACAGCGCGTACAGCTTGCCGTGCAGCCCGGTGAAGATCTTCGCGATGGGTTTGGGGATCTTGGTGCCGCGTTCTTTGGGTCCCGCCATTCCGCGAGCCTACGGCCGGAAGGTGGGGCCCTTGAACCCCGGGCCGAACCCGTTCTCCAACAGCATCTGCGACAGCGGGTGACCGAGCGCCGGCTCGCCGTCGATCTTCTGGATCTCGATGGAGCGCACTCGTCCGGACCGAGCCAACCCCTGCAATGCGCCGATCCACGCTGGATGACGGTCGGCGCCCTCGAAGGTCGCGATCGACTTCGCGCCGCGATCGAGGAAGACGAGCGGTACACCGTCACGAAGAACGAGGTGGCCACCGGCGACCCGCGCCGGCCGACCCGCCGACTCCGGCCACGGGAGCGTCGAGCCGTAGGGCTGGGCGGGGTCCGCCGCGCCGAGCGCGATGACGACCGGCTCGTCGGGCGTCTCACGATGGTCGCGCAGCCGATCGACCGCTCCCGGAGTGGCGAACTGGGCGCCGCCCAAACCGGCGACGAAGTACCCCCGCCGCACCTGGCCACGCTCTTCGAGTGCGCGCAGGAGCCCATACACCGCAGCGAACCCGCCGGGGTGCTGCTCGCCCAGCGTTCCTTCTCGGGTCAGAACGCCGTGACGTTCGAGAAGCTGAAGTGCCTGCAAGTGCGACCGCTCCGTATCGGTCGGCCGTGGCTCGAGCAGAGGTGCCACGAGCGACCATCGCCCGCTCGCCTGCGGTGGCCCCAGCCGGGTGAGTTGGCCGGGGCGCGGACGGCCGCCACGAGACGTGCCACGAGCCCGCCGGTTGCGGCCGCCGCCTCCGGCGAGCAGTCCACGAACGGGACCGAATGTGTCGTTGGTGACCTCGCCCGACCACACCAGATCCCACAGCGCGGTGAGCACGGCTGTCTCGTCGGCAACTTCGCCTGCCGAGAAGATCTCGGGCCAGAAGGAGGCACCGCGCTCGCCGAGGTGCTTCCGGATCGCATCGTGGACGGCGCCGTCTGGCACCTCCTCTGGCGGAGCCGGGGCGAGAAGCGGCAGCTGCTCTCGCCAATAGAGGCGGATGCGGCCGTCGGTGGCACCGATGGCGCCCGAGCCGGTCCACACGATCGCGCCGGCTGCCAAGAGCTCATCCAGGTCGGCGCCCCTGTAGTCGCGCACGCGGGCGGGGAGGACGTCGGACTCGAGAATCGACGCCGGGATGGCCGCCGACTGCAGCTGGGTGAGCGCCGATTCGAGGGCGTCTGGGCCGCTCCTCGGTCGGTCGAGGCCGTGCCAGGCGGGGAGGAACCGGGCAAAGGCGTCCTGCTCGACCGGCTCCACCTCGCGGCGCAGCGCGGCCAGCGAACGCCGCCGGAGCGACCTGAGAACCTCGGTCTCGCACCACTCGCGCTCGGTTCCGCCCGGTCTGAACTCACCACGCACGATGCGGCCGGCCACCTCGAGGCGCTGAAGGGCGTCCCTGACCCGATCGATCGGCACCGCAAAGCGCCGAGCGGGCTCAGCTGTGGTGAACGGAGCATGGGTGGCCGCGTATCGCCCCAGTAGCTCCGCGAGCGGGTCGTCGACGGGGTCGGTGAACGCTGCAGGCAGGCCCACTGGGAGCGCGCAACCGATCGCGTCGCGGTAGCGCGCTGCGTCCTCGGCGGCCGCGTAGCGCACCTCGTCTGCGATGCGTATCTCGATCACCCGCCGCTCTTCGACCAACCCCGCGACGAGAGCGGCTGGGTCGACGGTGCAACGGGCGTCGATCTCGGTCATCGACAGGTCGCCGAGGACCCTCAGCAGATCGTGGATCTCGTCGGCGTCGCGGGCTCGGCGACGGTCGGTGAGCCGCTGCAGCTCGAGCTCCAGATCGGCGAGGACGTCGGGGTCGAGCAGCTCGCGGAGCTCCTCGGCACCCAGGAGGTCGCGCAGGAGATCACGGTCGAGGGCCAGGGCTGCGGCTCGCCGCTCGGCGAGCGGTGCGTCGCCCCCGTACATGTACACGGCGATCCACCCGAACAGCAGGCTCTGCGCCATCGGCGAGGCGTGATCGGTCTCGACCGAGACCATCCGAACCTTGCGACGTCCGACATCGGTCAAGACCTCCCGGAGGGCGGGAACGTCGAACACCTCCTGCAGACACTCCCGTGACGTCTCGAGGAGCATCGGGAAGGTGGGGTACTTCGATGCGACCTGCAGCAGGTTCGCCGAGCGCTGCCGCTGCTGCCAGAGAGGCGTGCGCTCGCCGGGACGACGCCGGGGAAGCAGCAGCGCACGGCCGGCGACCTCGCGGAAACGCGATGCGAACAATGCGGTGCCCGGGAGAGTCGAAACGATCCGCTCTTCGACCTCGTCGGGGTCGAGGGCGATGTCCTCGAGTGGAAGGCGATCTTCGGACTCGGGGAGCCGCAGCACGATTCCGTCGTCGCTCCACAGCAACTCGACCGGCATCTCGTGGCGCTCTTCGAGCCGAGCCTGAAGTGCGACTCCCCACGGCGCGTGCACCTTGGCCCCGAATGGCGTGAGGATGCAGACCCGCCAGTCGCCGATCTCGTCCCTGAACCGCTCGACCACGATCGTGCGATCGTCGGGGACCACTCCGGTCGCGACGCGCTGCTCGTCGAGGTATCTCAGGACGTTGACGGCGGCCCGCGCATCGAGCCCGTGGTCGTCCTGCAGTCGCTCGAGGAGGCCGTCGTACTTTCCTTCGTCGAGCCCGGTCTCGACATCGGCTCCGAGTTCGTCGACGACGTCGCGCACGAACGCACCGATCGCCCGGCCGAGCTCGAGTGGTCGACCCGGACGATCACCGTGCCAGAACGGCATCTTGCCCGGCTGTCCAGGGGCAGGGCTCACGACCACGCGGTCGTGGGTGATCTCCTCGATCCGCCAGGTGGACGCCCCGAGAAGGAACGTTTCACCGGTGCGGGCTTCGTACACCATCTCCTCGTCGAGCTCTCCCACCCGTTTTCCGTCTGGGAGAAAGACCCCGTACAGGCCGCGGTCGGGGATGGTCCCCGGGTTGGTGACCGCGAGCCGCCCGGCGCCCTGCCTGGCCCGAACAGCGCCGCTGACGCGGTCCCACACGATCCTGGGTCGGAGCTCGCTGAACTCGTCGGACGGATAGCGCCCCGAGAGCAGATCGAGCACCGACTCGAACACCTCCTCGGAGAGCTGTTCGTAGGGGGCGGCTCGCCGAACCACGTCGAGCACGTCGCCGGCCTGCCAGTCGTCGACCGCAGTCATCGCGACGATCTGCTGAGCGAGAACATCGAGGGCGTTGCGCGGGTAACGGGTCTCCTCGATTTGGCCGGTGTGCATCCGCTCGACGACCACGGCCGCCTCGATGAGATCTCCCCGATGCTTGGGGAACACCTTGCCGGTGCTCGGTTGACCCACCTGGTGCCCTGCCCGGCCGATGCGCTGCAACCCCGACGCAACCGACCCCGGGGACTCCACCTGGATCACGAGATCGACGGCACCCATGTCGATGCCGAGCTCCAGAGACGAAGTCGCCACCAGTGCGCGCAGCCGGCCCGACTTGAGCTCGTCCTCGATGACCAGCCGCTGCTCGCGACTGAGTGATCCGTGGTGGGCCTTCACCAGCTCGACACCCACGGGCGCCGAGGTTCCCTGCGCTTCCGCGGACCGATTGACGCCTTCGAGATACAGCTCGTTGAGCCGCGACGCGAGCCGCTCCGCGAGCCGCCGAGCGTTGACGAAGATCAGCGTCGAGCGGTGCTCGAGGATGAGGTCGAGCAGCCGCGGGTGGATCGACGGCCAGATCGAGGAGTTGGCGGACTGGTAGCCGCCGACCGGGGGGCCTTCGTCGTCTTGGCCACCGATCGAACCGCCTGCCGGCTTCCAGTCCGGGATGTCGAGCGCCCAGGGTGTGTGGTCGTCGCCCGGCTCGCTCGGGCCACCGGGTGCTGTTGCCGACAGATCGCCCATGTCGTCGACGGGAACGATCACCTCGATGTCGAGTTGCTTGGTCCGGCCGACATCGACGATGGCGACGTCTCGAGCTCGCCCGTCCTCGACGCCGCCGAGGAAGCGAGCGATCTCGTCAAGAGGCCGCTGGGTGGCGGACAGCCCGACGCGCTGCGGCGACCGATTGGTGATCTCCTCCAGGCGTTCGAGGGAGAGGGCGAGATGCGAACCCCTCTTCGTCGCCGCCACAGAGTGGATTTCGTCGATGATCACCCACTGGACGTTGCGCAACGTCTCCCTGGCCCGCGACGTGAGCATGAGATAGAGCGACTCGGGCGTCGTGATCAATATGTCGGGGGGCCGGCTGATCAACCGTCGACGCTCGTCCGCGGGCGTGTCGCCCGACCGAATCCCCACGGTCGGAACGTGAACCTCTTCGCCCGAGCGCTCAGCGGCGAGGCGAACGCCCTGGATCGGTGCGCGCAGGTTCTTCTCCACATCGACCGCGAGAGCGCGCAACGGCGAGATGTACAGAACACGGGTGCGGTCGAGCTTCTCCGGAACGTCGTCGGACATCACCCTGTCGATGCCCCACAGGAATGCCGCCAGGGTCTTGCCGCTCCCCGTCGGCGCCAGGATCAGGCTGTGGCGCCCATCGGCGATCGCCGACCACCCCTCGGTCTGGGCCGCAGTCGGCTCGGCGAACGAGGTCGTGAACCACTCCCGCACGACGGGCGAAAACCTCTCCAACGCCATCGTGCGAGCTTAGGGACGGGATGGGACAGTTTTGTCGCTGCTGCTCGGGCCGCTCCGCAGCCCTCCCGACGCAGAGACTTCACTGCTGCTTGATTCCCAGACGTTGCGGGCGTGTCTACCCGACCCCCGAATCGGCCCTCGCTCGGCTCGGTCGCTCCGCTCCCTCCCCTCGGAATGACGCTCGGGTCCGATCCGGGCGCCGTGCCTGGCTGTCGGCCAACGCCACATCACGCCTGTTCACCCATCAGGTGTTGGGTTTTGGGCGCGTGAGTGCTCGGGTTTCGGGCGGTGGTGCTCCCGAAAGGAAGGGCTACTCGGAGAGAACCGGGGGCAGGGGGCGGTGGTGGACGACCGCGAGACGCTTGGTGGAGCGGGTCAGCGCGACGTACAGGGCGCGGAGGCCCTGAGGTTCCTCCGCGAGGATGGCGGCCGGCTCGACCACCACGGTTCCGTCGAGCTCGAGCCCCTTCACCAGCTGGACGGGCACGAGCGCCACCCGGGGGTGAAGCGAACCCGTGACGTTGCGACTGGCCGTGGTGGCCCGGCCGAAGTCCACCCCTCGGCGGCTGAGCTCGGCGTCGATCAGATCGATCACGCTGCCCGGCGCGACGACCGCGACGCTGCCGCCTTCGAGGGCGACGCTCTCCTCCATCACGACGTCGACCGCGCGGCTGACCAGAACCGTCGACGCCTCGTGTCCGTTGGTCGATGCAGCCGCAACGATCCGCGGCGTGCTCCCCATCGACCGGACAGCCGTCGGTGGCGTCAGCTCGGGGGCGGCGATCGACAGGACGCGGTTGGCCAGCACGAGGTTGGGCGCGGGGATGCGGTAGCTCAGCGTGAGTTCCCGCGTCCGCGGCCCCGCCGAGCTGGTGGGCAGGTGTTCGAGCACCCCGTCCCAGTGCGCCGCCGCACCAGGCGACGTGGCCTGCGCGATGTCGCCGACCACGGTCATGGAGCCGTTCAGCGAGCGGCGGGCGATCATGCGCAACGCCATCGGCGTGTGGTCCTGCGCCTCGTCGACGACGATGTGCCCGTACGTACGCACCTCGGGATCGCGAGCCCTTCGCTTCGAATCGAGACGGGGGCCGAGGCGGTCGTAGGCCTCATCGAGCAGCGCGACGTCCTCGTCGCTCCAGCGGTAGTCCACAGCCTCGTCGCCCCGGTCGCGATGGAGCGAGTCGACTTCGGCCTCGGACAGGTGCCCTCGGCCGGCCGACGCCAGAAGGGCCCGCGAGCCGAACAGGTCCCGCAACAGCTGGGCCGGCGTGAGCACCGGCCACATGCGTTCGAGCGCGGCGACCACATCAGGATGCCGTCTGAGGCGCTCACGCACGGTGTCGGGGTCCGGCTTCGACCGGTGCGAGTCGGCGAGGGCGGCGAACACCTCGTTCTCCACGAAGCGCCGGCCGGCGTTGTGGCGCCGGTAGCGGCGGGTGGCATCGCGCACGATGGAGCGCGAGCGCGCCCGATCGAGCCGCAGACGGACCAGGCCGAACCCGACGACGAGGTCGTCTGGAAGCGCACGCTCCCGGTCGCGGACGGCCCGTGCGATCACGTCCACCATGCGGGCGTCGCCCTTGACCGCGGCGGCGACCGGTCGGTCGGTCAGGCGGAAACGGTCCTCGGGGAACAGCTCGCCGTACAGGTCGGCGAGAACCGACAGGTGCACCCCGGCCTCGCCGAGGCTCGGAAGGACCTGCTCGATGTATCGCAGAAACAATCGGTTGGGCCCCACCACCAGCACGCCTTGACCTTCGAGCGGGAAACGGTGGGTATAGAGCAGGTATGCAGCGCGGTGCAGAGCGACGACGGTCTTGCCCGTCCCGGGCCCACCTTGCACGATCAGCATCCCCTTGAGGACGTCGCGGATGATCTCGTCCTGCTCACCCTGAATGGTGGCGACGATGTCGCGGAGGCGACCATCGCGGTTCTGGTCGAGCGCGGCCAGCAGCGCGCCATGGCCTTGGAACCCGCTATCGAGCTGGTCGAGATCGAACAGCTCGTCCTCGAGGTCCAGCACCTGGCGACCGCGGCTGACGAAATGACGGCGGCGGACCAAGCCCATCGGATCGCGGCCGGTCGCTCGGTAGAACGGCTCGGCGACCGGCGCACGCCAGTCCACGACCACCGGCTCCTGGTCTTCGTCCGCGACAGCGAGGCGCCCGATGTGAAAGCGATCCCCGCCCTCCTGGTCGATCCGACCGAACACGAGCGATGCGCTGCCCAGCTGCAGCTGACCGAGACGGTTCTGGACGCTCTCCTCGATCACGTCTCGCTCGTAGCGGGCCTGAGTGGTTCCGCCGCGACCGACCTCGACCATGCCGCGGAGCTTGCGAGCCCGGCCGCGCGCCTCTTCGAGCAAACGGTACGCACGGTCCACGTAGGCCTGCTCGGCCTCGATTTCGGGGTGTGTCACGTCCAGGTCATCGCTTCACAGGGGGTTCTCAAGCCTATCTGGCCCGATCGGGCGGCCGCAGGCGATCCACATCCCGTCGACCGATGTCACACGCCGGTCAACGATGGGTGCGGAGGAGGCGGCGACCGATACCTTTTCGAGGGCGATGCCACTCCCCTCCGAACATCCGGGCCACCGGCTCCGCGACAGCGCGTACCTCCGGGCGTGTCGGCGCGAGCCCGTCGATCACACGCCGGTGTGGTTCCAACGCCAGGCCGGCCGCTCGTTGCCCGAGTACCGGGCGATCCGCGGCGACGGCAGCATTCTCGAAGCGATCCACGACCCGGACCTCGCCGCCGAAATCACCCTTCAGCCGGTTCGTCGGTACGGGGTGGACGCGGCGATTCTGTTCTCGGACATCGTGGTCCCAGCGGACGCGGTCGGGTTCGAGATCGATGTCGTCCCCGGCGTGGGACCCGTCGCTGCCGAACCGTTCCGTTCGCGCAGCGATCTCGAGCGACTGCGCCCGCTCGACCCCGAGGCCGACACCGGCTACGTGCTCGAGACGGTTCGGATCCTGGTCGGCGAGCTCGACGTGCCACTGATCGGGTTCGCCGGGGCGCCCTTCACGATCGCCAGCTACCTCGTCGAGGGCCGTCCGTCCCGCGATCACGCCAGAACGAAGTCGCTGATGCACGGCGACCCCGAGTTGTGGCACGGCCTGATGGATCGAATCGCCGACATCGCCATCGCCTCGATGCAGAGCCAGGTCGTCGCAGGTGCGAGTGCGGTGCAGTTGTTCGACAGCTGGGCCGGCGCACTGCGGCCCCGCGATTACCACGAGTTCGTCCTTCCCCACAGCACCAAGGTGTTCGATGCACTCGCTGATCTCGGGGTCCCGCGTGCCCACTTCGGCGTGGGCACCGGTGAACTCCTGGGCATGATGCGCGAGGCGGGCCCCGACGTCGTGGGAGTCGACTGGCGTATCCCGCTCGACGAGGCGCGGCGACGCGTCGGCGAGGGCGCGGCCGTGCAGGGCAACCTCGACCCGGCCGTCTGCTTCGCCGACTGGCCTGTTGTCGAAGAACAGGTCCGCCAGGTGCTCAGCGCGGCCGGAAGCGAGCCGGGCCACATCTTCAACCTCGGCCACGGCGTGCTGCCCGAAACGGACCCCGAGATCCTCGAGCAGGTGGTCGAGCTCGTCCACCGCGAGGGTGGTGGGGTGACAGCGTGACCGCCCGCGTCGCGGTCGTCGGCGGAGGCATTGCAGGACTCACCGCCGCCTACCGGCTGCAGGAGTCGGGTGCCGATCTCGAGGTTCACCTCTACGAGCGGTCGCCCACCCTCGGCGGCAAGCTCAGCACCTCCCCGTTCATGGGTCGCATGATCGACGAGGGCGCCGACGCCTTCCTGACGCGGGTCCCGTGGGCCGTCGACCTCTGCGAGGAGCTCGGCATCGCCGATCGCTTCATCAGCCCTGCCAGCGGCACCGCCTACCTCGTTGTCGGGGGAAAGCTGCGCAAGCTGCCCGAAGGTCTGGCGCTCGGCGTCCCCGTGCGCTTCTGGCCACTCGTCACCTCGGGCATCGTGTCGCCGTTCGCGGCGCTGCGAGCCGGACTCGACCTCGTGCGCAAAGACGACTGGCCGGGTGGAGACGAAACCGTCGGCGGTCTCATCCGGCGACGGATGGGCGACCAGGTCGCCGAGCGTCTCGTCGACCCACTTGTCGGCAGCATCTACGCAGGCAACACCGACGACCTCGACCTCCACCTGGTGACACCACAGTTCGAAACGGCAGCGCGCAAGAACCGCAGTCTCATCAGCGGACTGCGCGCCCAGCGAAAGGCCGCGCCGGCGTCGGACACCCCCGTGTTCTATGGCTTCGCCGACGGAATGGGGCACCTCGTCGAGGTCCTGTCGGAGCGGCTCCGCCGCGTGAACGTTCACACCTCCGCGAGCGTCGCGTCCATCGGCCGCGACGCCGATCGAAGCGTCCTGCGGGTCGACGGGGACGAGCAACATTTCGACGCCGTCGTGCTCGCGACGCCTGCCCACACCTCAACCGAGCTCGTCGCCGAAGCGGCGCCCCGGGCCTCCGCCGAGTTGGCGACGATCGAGTTCGCCAACGTCGTGATGGTGACCATGGGGTTCCGACGCGACGACGTCGGGCGACCTCTCGACGGGTCGGGAATGTTGGTCCCCAAGACCGAGGGCCGACTGATGACCGCTGCCAGCTGGGCGAGTACCAAGTGGCCGCACTGGTCCGACGACGAGCACGCCATCTTCCGCGTGTCTGCGGGTCGGGCCGGAGACGACAGGGCGATCTCGCTCGACGACGATGCCATCGTGAGCGCTCTGGCCTCCGAGCTGGGCGAGATACTCGACATCTCGGGCGAGCTGCTGGAGTGGAGGGTGTCGCGATGGCCGAAGTCTTTCGCCCAGTACGCGCCGGGTCATGAGCGGCTCGTGACCAGGATCGAAGCAGCGCTCCGCGAGGACCTTCCCGGCGTGTTCGTCTCGGGAGCCAGCTACCGAGGCATCGGGGTCCCGGCGGTCATCCGCCGAGCCGGGGAGGCCGCACAGGCGGTGACAGACCACCTCGGCGGGCCGTGACCGACTGGCGCCGCCGGGCAGCGGTCGTCGCGTTCGGCGTGGTCACGTGCTTGTCCCTGCCTCCGTGGGGATGGTGGCCGCTCGCCCCAGTGGGCCTCGCGGGGTTCGTCCTCGTGTTCCGCGCCGAAACCCTCAAGCAGCGGCTGCTGCTCGCCTGGATGTTCTGGATGGGGGTCTACTCACTCGGCCTGCTGTGGATGATCGATCTCACGTTGCCGGGCTGGATCGTCGCGACGCCGATCGAAGCGCTGATCATGGCGGCGCCGTGGGCGGCCCTCCCCGATCGGGGGGGATGGCGGAAGGCGGGGGTGCCCGCCGCTCTCGTCGTGGGCGAGGCGACCCGCTGGGTGGTCCCATTCGGCGGCGTCCCCATGACCAACCTGGCACTCGGGCAGGTGGAGGCTCCGTGGGTCGAGGTCGTCCGCATCGCGGGGCCGTTGCTCCTGATCGCGCTGGTCGGGCTCGTCGCTGCGATGTTGGCCGGACTCCTCGAAGATCAGCGTTCGGCCGTCGCGGCGGGGGCCGTCGTGATCGTGGTGATCATCGCCGGCGCACTCGCGCCCTCGGGCTCGGACGACGAGCCCCTCGATGTCGCGGTCGTGCAGGCAGGTGGTGAGCTGGGCACCAACGCCGTCAACAGTGACGAGGCGGCGGTGTTCGATCGGCATGTCG
>Ga0209992_10000765_pt1 | contig 39908 bp, 24 predicted proteins | sample 2SBtaG_2_FD_182564 | JGI IMG/M metagenome (GOLD analysis project Ga0209992, IMG submission 182564) | Deep subsurface microbial communities from Kolumbo volcano to uncover new lineages of life (NeLLi) - 2SBTROV12_ACTIVE470 metaG (SPAdes)... | ecosystem: Environmental > Aquatic > Marine >...
GGTTCACGCCATTCAAATCCTGATTCAATAAAAATATCTTGCAAACCTTCGTCTTCCGCTTGTTGTTTAACTAAACCGGAACCAGGAACCACCATAGCCAACTTAACATTACTCGCTACTTTTTTACCTTTCACTACTGCCGCCGCTTCACGTAAGTCTTCAATACGAGAATTTGTACATGAACCGATGAACACTTTATCAATTTTGATATCAGTAATCGGAGTACCTGATATTAAATCCATATACTTCAAAGCGTTCTCAATACCTTCACGCTTAACATCATTATCTGCTTCCGCAGGATTGGGAACAGCATCATTAACAGGTACCACCATTTCCGGAGAAGTACCCCAGGTAACTTGTGGTTCTATTTTTGCGGCATCAAGTTCTACAATTTTATCAAAATGGGCATCATCATCACTTTTTAGTTCACGCCATAATTCAACAGCACACTCCCACTCGTCACCTTTCGGAGAATAAGGACGTCCTTCGACATAATCCAGGGTCTTTTGATCAACAGCGATTAGTCCAACACGCGCACCCGCTTCGATACCCATATTACAAACTGTCATCCGACCTTCCATTGATAAAGCCCGAATAGCATCACCGGCAAACTCAATCGTGTAACCGGTTCCACCTGCTGTGCCAATTTCACCAATAATGGCAAGCACAATATCTTTAGCTGTAATGCCTTTGCCAACTTGCCCATTAACTTTAATCAACATATTCATGGCTTTCTTAAGCACTAAACATTGTGTTGCAAGCACATGCTCAACTTCAGAAGTCCCTATGCCAAATGCCATTGCGCCCAATGCACCATTAGTTGACGTATGAGAATCTCCACAAACAATGGTCATGCCCGGTAAAGAAGCACCTTGCTCAGGTCCTATAACATGAACAATACCTTGTCTTGGATCAAACATATCGAATTTGGTAATGCCGGTTTCCTTACAATTGGCATCCAATGTTTCAAGTTGAAGTTTTGAAACAGGATCTTCAATCACCTCACGATTAACCGTTGGAACATTATGATCAGGCACAGCCAAATTCGTATTTAAACGCCAGGGCTGTCGACCAGCCAGTTTGAGCCCTTCAAAAGCCTGAGGTGAGGTAACTTCATGGATAAGATGGCGGTCAATATAAATTAATGCCGTGCCATCTCCATAATCATGCACGATATGATCATGCCAAAGTTTGTCGTAAAGTGTTTTAGGTTTCAAATTTGCCTCTGGATAATCCTGATTGTCTAATGATTGATAATAACGTACCAATACGAAGTTCTTTATGATTTGGCACTGGCACAGTGATTGTTTCTTCGAGAGAGTTTTGTCTTTGCATTACAACATGACTGCCACGTCTTCGCACTTCAACGAAATGTATGTTGCTTAAGAATCTGACATACAGCTTTATCGGATAATACCTTCAGTTTACCCAATGGCTACCTCAAGCTGTGTCACATAAACTTCTGAATGTAAGCGTGCTGAAAGCTCCTGACTAGACGCAGTCTCAAAAAACAATTCCAGCGCTTCACGTAGGTTCTCCCTTGCGGCCTCGATGGTTTCTCCCTGACTGGCAATATCCAATTCCGGACACAATGCGACATAGTCATCACCTTCGCGCTCAATAATTGCAGTAAGTCTTTGTTTCATATATCACCTGAAGCATATTATTTGTATATAATTAGTATAGCTTTTTCCAATTTATTTCACATCGGAATGATGATCTGTCGGATTAATTTCAACAACAGTCCTTCCCGTTGTTTTACCCGACAACATTTTTTCAAATATCTCAGGTAAATCTTCCAGTCCAATCGTATTCGTCACAATCTTATCCAGATGTTTTGGTGCCAAATCACTTGCCAATCGTTGCCAAAGCGGTTGACGATAAGCGGTTGGGCAGCCTGAAGAAGTAATACCCAGAATACTGACGCCGCGTAATATAAAAGGCATGACTGTGGTATTCAACTGACTTCCTCCTGCCAGTCCTACAGAAGCAATATTTCCCCAGGGATTAGTCGTTCTGGTCAACCAGGCAAGAAATTCACCGCCGACATTATCAATAGCACCGCCCCATTGCCCTTTTTCCATTGGCGGACCATCAAGCTTAATATTGTGTCGATCCAAGACATGAGCCGCACCTAATTCAAACAACAAATCATGACTATCTTGCTTTCCGGTAACAGCAACCACGTCATAGCCTAATGAAGACATAATATCGACAGCAAAATTACCAACACCACCTGTCGCGCCAGTTACGATAAATTGCCCCAATTCCGGACTTTGATTATTTTCCTCAAGCCGCTGTATACACAAAGCAGCGGTAAAACCCGCCGTACCTAACGCCATTGCTTCGAACAAGCTCATTGATTCAGGCAAAGGCACAATCCATTCTGCAGGCACCCTGACATATTCGGAATAACCACCGTCATGAGCTACGCCAAAATCGTAGCCAGTCACAAGAACTTTATCGCCTTCCTTGAATCGCTTATCCTGAGATTTGACTACAGTACCGGATACATCCACACCAGCAATACAAGGAAAATCACGAATTATCTTGCCTGCGCCGGTTGCCGCAAGCGCATCTTTATAATTTACCGAGGAATATGCCGCCTTTATCAAGACATCACCTTGAGTTAAATCATCAAATGTCAGGCTTTGCAGACGCCCGACAACCTGATTATCTTCCTTATATACTCTAAATGCCCTAAATTCAGTCATTTAACCCCTCATAATATTTACAATTTTCGTTCCGCATGAAACAATTCATCGCTTTTGTGTACTAAGCAATTAGTACAATAACATTGCTGCCCTAGCATGGAAGAAAACGGCGCATTTTACGAGAGTTAAACAGCTAATACCAACTAATGAGTTTTTAATAATGAAAAAAATCAGCCCTTTACTAATCTTACTACTTTCACTAATTGCCTCTCCTGCTCGTGCAGATTTCAATGATGGCGTTGTTGCCTTCATGATGGGAGATTACGACAAAGCATTTACCACCATGCAATCACTTGCTGAAACTTCAGACCATGGCTATGCACAATATTACATGGGTATGATGTATATGAAAGGCCAAGGCGTTGAACAAGATTATAAAAATGCTGGGAAATGGTTTCGTAAAGCTTCTGAAAAAAGGATTCCCCAGGCTCAATACAAACTAGGGAACTTGTATTTTAAAGGAAGAGGGCTACCTAATGATTATGAATATGCCTATGTCTGGTTTAGTGTCGGCGCAGCACACGAGCACCAACTCTCTTTGAATGCGATTAAAAAAGCAAAAGAGAAACTTTCAGAGGAAGAACTTGGCGAAGCGGACAAACTTATTGCAAAATATGTAAAAAAGTATGGGCCGAAAGAAGGTGTCGATCCTAATGAACCTATTAAAGTTGATAACGAATAAATGAGAGTAAAACAATGAAAATAATCATAACAGCATTACTTGCTTTATCGCTCAGTTGCATTGCTTATGCCGGGGGAAATCCTGAGCATGTTAGCTATCCCGAAGGCTATAAATCAGAATTCATTCAATACGACACTCGCAATCGTATAAATGGTAAACAGCTTGCCGTACTTTATGGCAATAAAATTGCCATTGATACTGCTTCTGATGCAGAGCTTGGCGATGGCGCAATAATTGTTATGGAAGTATACAAAACCAACCCTGGGGAAGATGGTAAACCTATTACCGGTGCGGATGGACTTTTTGAAAAAGGTAAATTTGCTGCCGTTGCTGTCATGGAAAAACGATCAAACTGGGATGCCGGTTTCGATGCCGCACAACGCGCCGGCGATTGGGGTTTTGCCATTTACAAAACAGATGGCACAGTAAAAGACAATAAACTGGATTGCGCGAGCTGTCATACGCCAATGCCTGATAACGATTTTCTTTTTTCACATTCAAGTCTGGTAGAATTTGCCCAATAACGTTTGATTCCACAGGGGCAGGTTTAAACCTGTCCCTTAATATTGTCTCTGGCTAAATCTTTCTGAGAACAAAAACACCATAATCCGTCATTTCATTTAATACAACTGGTCTGGATAGATCGTAATAATGGTCATAAACATTGACTATTTCAAAGACGTTTGTTTTTGATAATAATCTATTAAATTGTTTTAGCGTATAAGTTCGAAGTTGATAGACAGATTCATATTTTTTCTCGGTGACAGACTTAAACCTGTCCCTAGTTTTATTTATCTTTAGTATTACTTGTAATGTCTCTATTCGCTTCTTTGGCAATAGTTTTAACATAGTCATTGATGACTTGACGGTTAAACGCCCTCTTTTTGCCGTCCAACGTATTACCTTATTTGTTACTTCTTTTCCGGACAATAAATGAAGACCGAGCACATAAATCCCGTTTTTCTTTAATACTTGCGATACATTAATTAAATGTTGTTCAGCTTGTTTTTCAGATAATAAGTGTCTAAATGTATCAACCGTACAAAAAGCGCCATCAAATTTTTTGCCTTTAATTTGAAAGTCGACCATATTTCCATTGAAAATATCGGCTTGGAGATGATTTCGATCCAGTTTTTTTTTAGGTATGCGAGAGCATACTCATTCAGGTCAAACCCGGTACAATCAAAACCGCTACGAACAAGGGGAGTAATTAATCGACCTGTACCACAGGCAGGTTCCAGTAATTTTGGATGAGTTCCTTTGCAATATTGGCTAAATATTTTCTTCAAAAAAGCCAATTCTTCGCTCATCTCATGTGAAAAAGAAACATCATAATAGGTCGGTAAATTATACCAGTTTTGCATTGTTCAATTATCACCTGATAAATAGTCGATTCAAGTCCGAAAATTCAGAACAATTTAACAATAATGAGCCTGAAATCTTATTTTGAACCCTATTTTACCGAGACTATCACATACATAGTAATAAGAATTATTCTATAATTCATAATAAAATCAGGTATCACGGGTATAAATATTGGAATTAAATGGCTATCAATATCAAACAAATACTGACTAGCGCCAGAGGGCAAAATTACGATTTACATGAAAAACATGTTAATCCACTTTTCGTAAAAACCCTCAGTACGATTGGTTTTGACCAATGTTACACTCGCGCCGAAGGCCAATATTTATGGGACATAAATGGCCAACGCTATCTCGATATGTTAGCTGGTTATGGCGTCTTTAATGTCGGACGTAATAATCCAGAAATACGTCAAACTTTAATCGACTTTATGGAGTCTGATTACCCCAGTCTGGTTCAATTAGACGCACCTCTTTTATCTGGCCTGCTTGCTAAAGAACTTAAACAACGCATACCAAACGAGCTGGATTATGTCTATTTCACTAATTCAGGCGCAGAAGGTGTTGAAACTGCAATTAAATTTGCTCGTTGTGCGACAAGACGGGCCGGAATTATCCATGCAAATAAATCTTTTCATGGACTAAGTAATGGCGCCTTATCTGTAAACGGCGATGAAACATTTCGTGAAGGTTTTGGCTCACTATTACCCGACTGTGCCCAAGTACCTTTTGGAGATATTGTAGCCCTTGAACAAGCACTATCTAAAAACGATATGGCAGCCTTTATTGTTGAACCGATTCAGGGTAAAGGAGTGAATATTCCTCCAGCAGGTTATCTCAAACAAGCACAGGAATTATGTCATCAACATAGAACCTTGTTTATCGCAGATGAAGTTCAAAGTGGCATGGGACGTACCGGTAAATTTCTGGCACTAGAACAAGAGGAGGAAGTTGATGCAGATATCGTTATTTTATCTAAATCATTATCGGGTGGCTTTATTCCTGTGGGTGCTGTTTTGACTCGAAAATGGATTCATGACAAAGTTTTTTCAAGCATGGATCGTTCTGTTGTTCATTCTTCTACTTTTGGCCAGGGCAACCTGGCAATGGCAGCGGGTCTTGCTACACTCGACTATATCGATGAGTACAAATTGATGGATAACGCAACCAAAATGGGACAACTGCTTGGAACTCAATTAACCGAATTGAAAGATTCCTGTGAATTTATCAAGGACATTCGCTGGCGTGGTCTTATGATTGCAATTGAATTCGGTGTTCCAAAATCACTTAAACTACGAGCGGCATGGACTCTGTCTCATAAATTAAACAAGAGTCTGTTTCCCCAGGCTGTTACTATTCCTTTACTACAAGATCATGGTGTATTAACACAAGTCGCCGGTCATAATGTTGATGTTATTAAATTGATCCCGCCTTTAATAATCGATAAAACAGATGTTGATTACTTTATCTCTTCATTCAAGCTTGTCATGGAATCATTACATAAATTTCCTGGCCCCTGTTGGGAAGTTATTTCAAGAATTGGAAAATCAGTATTTCCAAATGCACCTGATATCAATCCATCCACACCTTCAACAGGAAATGTCTAGAAAAATTTAGAGAAAACTTAACTATGAAAGAACTACAATTACTTGATAACGGCGATTCATTTAGAAAAGCCACTTATGATTTACTCAAAGAATCTGATTTCTTCTCTGATTTTGACGAAGCTGAAATGGAAATACTGGCTCGATGGAGCAGAGCCTATTCTGCAGATGTCGGCTGCGTTGTTTTACATGAAGGGGACAAAAGTAATTGTCTTTGCATAATAATAAAAGGCGAGATAAATATATTTAAAAACTTACCTAATGACGAGCAATTAAAGATTGCTGAGGTAATAGCAGGAGAGTCAATTGGAGAAATGGGCATCATTGATGGCGAGCCATTTTCAGCTTCAGCGATTGCTTCAAAAGACTCTATCGTTTTATTGATTACGCGTGAAGACTTCGAAGACATTGTTAATCAACATCGTGATCTGGGCAATAAATTATTATGGAAGCTTTCCAAAGTACTTACAGCACGTTTACGACAAACTACTGAGCGATTGGCAGCGTTACTTACCGGAAAATAATAAGTTCCTGTTCCTTGCTACAACTTGTTAACGCCAGTTTATAGTCATCCAGATTATTTAAATCGTAGCAATACCATTGTTCATTTATTAAATTTTCAGAAATAACTTCAATACTGGATTTTCTACTTTCAGCCAACGAAACAGAAAAACTATCAAGACCAAAAGTAATACCTTTCCCTGTTGCTTTTATGAAAGATTCCTTTCTTACCCATGCCCGATAAAAAGCATCTAATTTCTCATTTTCATCCAAACTTCTTAATTCATCATTTTCTTTGCCACTGAAAAATCGATCAGATAACGATTGATAATCTATTTCATGATTTATTTTTTCAATATCAACGCCCACTTTATTATCTAACGTTATTGCTATTAATGCATAACCCCCAGAATGGGACACATTGAATTCAACTGATTTATTATTATACTTATCTTCGATAGCGGGTTTGCAATGCTGCCCATATAAGAAATTTATTTTCTCTGGTTTTTTCTGCAAACAATTTGACAACAATAATCTGAGTATCCCCCTACTGATTACAAATTGATTCTTTTTTTCCTCTATCTTTAATCTAGCAGCCCTTTTAGCTTCATCTTCTGGCAAATAAACATATAAATCATCACCATTAAACAAATCAAGTTCCAATAAAAAAACGTGTATTTTCTTATCTGACAATTCAATCTTGGTTTCCAGTAATTTATTAACGTTATTCATTTAGAAACATCAGAAGCAAGTGATTCTTTAAGGCATTTCATTCCTTCATCAATACTGACCTGCGCTTGATAACCTAGATCCTGTTTTGCAGCTGACAGGTCAAACCAATGTGACGTCGAAAGTTGCCGGGCAACAAATCGTGTCATTACAGGTTCGTTATTTATATTTAATAATGTATAACTTTTTTCCAGCACATAGCCAATGATATAGGCTGCTCTTTCAGGTAAATTTTTATTGACTGACGGCAAATCAGCGGCAGTTAAAATTTTATTAATTAAATCAGCCATGCTAATCGGTTCATCATTGCTAATAAAATATATTTTCCCCGCGCAAACTTTATTTGACTGCAAACAATCAGCCGCTAACAAATGAGCCTGAACTGCATTATCTATATAACAGGAATCAACTTTATTATTTTTATTGCCTACTAGTCTTAAACGACCTGTTTTCGCCCGGCTAATAATTCTTGGCGCAAGATGAGGATCACCCGGACCCCAGATTAAATGCGGTCTTAATGACACTGTTTTTAAATCAGTATTATTTGCATTGATAACAAGCTGCTCTGCTTCTGCTTTGGTTTTTTGATAGGCATTAAAACAGTTTTTTACATAAGGCGCTGACTCGTTAATGCCTTCTTCATTTTCACCATTGAAGACAACGCTGGGTGTACTGGTATATATCAGATTATTAACATTATTGACCCGACAAGCCTGTAATACGTTTTTAGTAGCGACCACATTAGCTTGATAATAATCGTTATAATCACCCCATACACCAGCTTTTGCTGCCACATGAAAGATAACATCACATCCGCTGGCAGCCGCATTAATATCGTCAGGTCTGGTCAAATCACCCTGAATAGCTTCAGCACCCAGCTCTTTTAAAAAGGGATAGTCTCCCCTTTGTATAGCCCTGACAGAGTTACCTTTATCCAGTAATGCTTTTACAATAGCACTGCCAAGAAAACCGCCACCTCCAGTCACCAGGGCTTTCATGTGACTTCTTTACTAGCCCATATCGTCAGTTTTTCCCGACCAATTTTGGCATTATGTCTAATATCTACCGGGAACCCAGAATGAAAAAGAATATGTTTGATATTCTTTGTAAGTTCAGAGTTAGAAGCTAAAGACAACAACTCTTTTTTAAATTCTTCTTTATTAAACCATTTATGTTCAGGCTCAAGTTCAATACAAATCACAGGGATTGTTTTTTTATTCGCTTGCGCTCCAACTAAAGCTGATCGAAAAACAAAAGGATGCGAATTAAATATTGCTTCACAGCATATTGTAAACATTGTTTCTGTTTCAATAATGACACGTTGACTCTTACGGCCACAAAACCAAAGTCTATCTTGCCAATCAAGATAACCTACATCACCCATACGGTGGTAAAAACCATTATCTGTTCTTATCTTAGCTAGCCCGGTTGCATCATTACGATTAAAATAATTTCGTGTCACCTGTGGACCTTTAACACAAATTTCACCTATTTCATTAACTGGTGATTCAAGTTCATCTTTCCATTCTGGAATAACATTGTCATTAATCTTTATAATTTTCACATCCAGGCCTGTAACAGCTTTGCCAACGCATACGCCTTTTCCTTTAGCCGTCAGCTTAGATGTTTCATTAATAATCACATCACTGCCTATAGAACTGACTGGTAATGATTCCGTTGCACCGTAGGGTGTAAAAATCTGTACATCTTCATTCAATATTTTTTTAAAGCGTTGCAACACAGTTGAAGACACAGGTGCACCGGCTGACAATACGCGTTTCAATGATGATAGTTTAATTTCCTTATGCTCACTCCATTTTCCCACTCGATTAAGCAAGGCAGGCGAACCAAACATATTGGTGCATTTATATTGTGTCACGGCATCGATAATTCTTGTTGGATCAACTGTACCGGGTTTAGTAAAATCCATCTGTGGAATAATTGATGTCATTCCCATCGCTGGAGCAAATAAGGCAAACAATGGAAATGTTGCAAGATCAACTTCACCTGGCTGAATATTATAAAGTTTTTTTAACGCTTCAACTTGCGCCGTAAAATTAGCATGTGTATAAACAACGCCTTTAGGAACACCGGTACTACCGCTGGTAAAAAGAATCGCAGCGACATCTTCAGCCTTTGTTTCTATTTTATTTCTTTCAGACTGCTTTCCAAACAATTTTATCTTGTTAAGGTCTGTTAAAAATTGATTTAATAAAATATTACTCCCGGTTAAAACTGTTTTATCTATTGTATTCTTTGACCACGATAATGTAATTCTAGCTAGATGCGCTGTGCTGTTGCCTATAAAGGCTTCAGGCTCAGCTTCTTTAAGACATTTACCCAGATTTTTAATTCCCATACCCGGATCAACAGCAACCAGAACCGCTTCAAGTTTAAACAAAGCAAAAACCAACGCAAAAAAATCAAGCCCCGGTTTAACCATAAGTACTGTTCTCGTTCCTTTTTTTACTCCGTATGCTTCTAAACCATTAGCAATAAGATTGCTAACGTCATCCAGTTGCTTATAGGTATAAGCAATTTCATATGAAGGTTTTTTTGATTTGTTCTTGCTCTGTTTAACAACCGCATACGTTTCGGGCTGTTTCTCAGCCATTACTGGCAAATGGGATGCAATATTTGCCGTAATCATAATTTTAAATATTAGCCACAGAGAACACAGAGATATACATATTTTTTTTACTAAATAGTTTCATTTTTCTTTTCTCCGTGGCCTCTGTGTGCTCCGTGGCAATAAAAATAATTATTTAATTATATGTTTTTCTAAAAATTGTTTAATAATCGGAATAACCTCATCACTCGCATCTTCTAGCAAATAATGTCCGGCATCAAACTCATGGTATTCCGCAATAGGCATACGTTTTTTCCATTCAGCTAGATAATGTTGATCGAAGACAAAGTCATTTAATCCCCAGCAAATGAGCATTGGTAAACTTGAAAACTGTTGTAAATTATTGTCAACATTATCAACCACATCATAAGTAACATGCTCTTCATCTAACGGAATATCTTCAACAAATCGTAAAACAGATAATCTATTCGACCAACTATCATAAGGCGCTAAATAAGCATCTTTGACATCTTTGTTCATTGGTTTTCGCGTAACACATTGAATCACACCACCTCGACAAAAAGCATTGAGTCCTTGAATCAACAAAGAACCAATTAATGGCGTGCGACTTAGTTTTAATTGCCAGGGAATTTGTTTTCCCTGCGGGATATGAAAACCTGCTGTATTGGAAATGACTAATCGTCTTATCTTGTCGGGATATCGTGTAGCGTATGCCATACCAATCATGCCGCCCCAATCATGGACAATTAGCGTTAAATTATTATCTACATTCAAACTGGACAGTAGCGTATCAAGATCATCAACGCGTTGCTTTAGCGTAAAGTCATATTCACTACTAGCAGGCTTATCCGATAAACCCATACCAATATGGTCAGGAACAATACAATGATATTTATCGATTAATGCAGTAAACAGATGACGATAATAAAATGACCAACTTGGATTCCCGTGTAACATCACAACGGTTTCAGGATGTTCATTGCCTCCTTCGAGATAATGTAGTCGCCTGTTATTAACAGACATATAACAAGAATTGTTATCAGGATAATCCGGAAAAGACATAATAAAATTTAGATCAGGAGAATATTACCATTCCCAACCAAGCATCATGCAATTCAAACCACTACCAATGCCAAGAAAACTAACGCGATCACCTTTCTTAAGAAACTGCCTTTGTTCAGCAATGGCTGCTGTTAAAGGAACAGAAACAGTACCGATATTGCCGAGATATTTATAAGTACTGAAATCTTTTTCGGGTGCGATACCCAGTTCTTTTAATATGGTATCACGATGACCTTCACCGACCTGATGACAAATGACTTTATCAACCTGGTCTCTGGCCCAACCCATTTTACCCAGAAAATTACCCCAGGTTTTAACACCCAGTATTGCACCGTGCTTTAGTACTGATACAGAATCGGTAGACATAAATTCAGATAATGCCGCCGGCAACTTTTCTGAAGGCATTATACTCGTTAATGCCGGTGGCAATTTATCACTGGTCATCACTTCCTTGATCGCGCTAGGTAATACTTCTGGCTCCATCACCTGATCAATTGCAGCCAGTAATTTATCCGGTGAAAACATTAAATCACCAATCGCCTGCGGTGTTAATGTAACACCCCAACGGCATAATTTATGAAATTCAGGTGCAGATTGATTAGCGCCACCAACCAAGCGATGCGTCTCCTTATTATCGAAAGAACCATCCGTCAGTAATACTGCTGCAGCACCTGAACCACCGGTTAATGTCGCCAATGAATTAGTGAACATACCCATACTTTTATCCTGCAACATACGCTCAATCATAATCTCAACGATTTCACGAGAGCTTTCACAGGAAACCACCATGCCGGCACGGATTTGTTTTAATTCGATACGATTAGCAATATCAATAATACCATTCATTACGCCCAGACAAGCGTTGGATATGTCATAAATATTAGTTTCGTCACCAATGCCTAATTGGGCGGCAACAGAACAGGCTGTAGCTGGTTCAAAATTTTCCCGACAAACACCCGTATAAACAAGTGCTTCGATATCTTTTGCCTCAACATTTGATTGTTCCAGAGCTTTGCGAGCCGCTGCCGCTGCACCATCGGATAGTACATGTCCTTCTTCCCACCAACGACGTTCACTAATACCTGTTAAGGCTTGTAATTGACCGGGAGCAATATGCAATGCGTCGTACATCGGCATTAGGCGATGCTCGAGATCTTCTGAAGTAATCACTACCGGTGGCAATTCATAACCGATAGATTCCATTTGTACGCGGGAGTAATTCATAGGGAGGTTATTCTAAGCGCAAAGTTCTTCATCTGATAGATAATTCGTCCATCAACAGTCAAAAAACCATCCGCTTTAATGGTTTTGGACTCATCATCAATCTCGGTAATGACCGCCTGAACCGTCACTTTTTCATCAATCGGCAGGATTTGACCTCGGTATACCCATTGGTGAACCTGCTGCAAAGCCATACTATCAAAAGAAAAATCGCCGATCCGTAGTTCACCCTGCCATCGCTCCCATGCAAAAGCTTTTAATAACTGCATGAAAGATTCTAATCCTAACGAACCTGGCCAAACCGGATCTTCATAAAAATGGGCTTTAAAAAACCAGGCATCTTGTTTTACACTTGCTTTTCCTTCTATAAAACCCAGGTTATTTGGCCCACCTTCAGGATCATAGTGACTAATCTCATCGACCATACGCATCATATCCGCAGGCATCGGTGCATCAACTGAATAAACAAAGGATTTGCTTCGAGACTGTTCTAATTCTGTTGGACTATAAGGTTTGGCATCGCGAATACCAATTTGATCAGCCAATGCCTGTTTTGAAAAGAAACCAAAATTAGTATCGCCTTTATATACCAACCCTTGATCTGACGTCATTTCGTAATCATACGTCTGAATAATCATACCGCCAGACTGCGAGACACTGGTCATCTTTACTTTTGTAGTGAGCGTCCCAATCTCTGGAGTTACTTTTATGTATTGTGTTGCCTTGCCACCTAAATTTCTAAATGAAATATCAATATCACTGCTTAATGCTGAACCTAAATATGCCGCTAACCAGCCACAAGGTTGCAAAGCCACTTCAAGCAATACGGCAAACGGCATATAAGGTTGATTATCTTCAGTAAAGTACCATTCATCTACGGGGACATCATATTCAGCTTCGATAACGCCACCGGCTTTCAATACCCATTGTTCACAATCTTTAATAGAAACGATTCGATCAAGAAATTTGTATGGCGGCCCTGGTAGACGTGCAATCTTGCGTTCGGAATCAAATATTTTGTATTTATCACCAAAGGCTTCGGAAGGCTTACCAATAGCAAAAGCTAAAATCGAATCGTTATCGAATAAAACTTGTTTTGTATGAGCACCTCTGAAAATCTCCATTTCAGAACCACTCATATTATTAATTTGCTTTTCCCAAAGCGCTTCCAATTTATCGCGTTTTAAGCCGCTTAATTGAACAGACATATTTTTCATTTGCACTATGGCACGGTGATCGCCGTACATTAATGCATCCGCTAATACATAAGGTGTTCCATCATTACGATAGCCAATTTCTTTTAATGTAATTTCATATTGAACGGCTTTAGTTTCTTCCGTGACTTGTCCTCGACATTTCAACTGACTCACTTCGCCAATAATCGGTTCATAAACAAACTCATCTGTTTCACCTATCCAACCCATGCCTAATAAATAAACACGCAGGGTATGCAAACAACATTCATACATTAATGTTCCAGGCATCACGCGATCATCAACAAAGTGACAAGTTAAGAACCAGTCATCAGGATGAATGTCTGCTTCACCAGTAATTTGACCTATTCCAAAACGACCACCTTTAGGATCAAGATTTAAAATACGATGAACTAATGTCATGCGACCACTGGGTAAACCCACTGGATTATTCAATTCAATATTATTAAATGCCCCACCAAAACAAGTTGCTAAATCACCTTGCCGTAACGCATTTAACTGTTCATCGTTATAACTTTCATTCTGCATAGCAACTAATTCATTCCAGTCACTTGTAAATATTCCCTGAGCTTTTTGTTTTTCAATATTAGTTAAGACGATGCCTTTTCCTGCATCTAATTCTTGTTGAGTAAAGAAACCGGCACAACCTTCTGTCATGGTTAGTAATGGTCTACCAATCCCGGTCTCTGTTCCAGACTCGACTCTACCGCCTGCATCCGTGCAGGCGACGCTACCTTCAAAATTAAAACGAAATAGATAAGTGTCATCTTGTCGGAAGAACTCATCGATACGAATATCATAATGAATAGTTTGTCCTGCTTCCGGTAAGGATCCATGAAAGGTAATTTTTGCATCTAATAAACGATAAACCGCCAGTCCTTTGGATATATGATCAATACCTAAATAGCCGGATAAAAATAAATCGGCTTGTCCTGCTTCAACAGCGATACAGGTTGGTATACGTCCCTGATCCAGATACCAGGCTCCCGGCAAGACATCATGTTCAGTGATAACGCGCCCATTTGTATTGGGGTTGTTTTTTAAAGAATCAGCTTCACCTTCGATACTTATAATACGATCAGCTAACATTAAAGGTTCATCAGGCAAACGTACTCTTGTGGGATAAGTATCAATATCCGCAAATGCTGAACCTAGTACTTTTCTAATAGATCCGATTGCTATTTCCATACATTGTTCACGATCAAACAGACAATCCTTACTTTGAGTTTCTTCTCTATCAGACTGTTCTTGATTAATTATTACTTGCGATAAATCAATGTTGCCATTATCCAAAAGTTGCATTTGCATATTAATAGCTTGAGTCAAAGTCTCGGTCATACCCTGACTAACTCTCAGAAATGCTTCTTGTGCTTCAGAACGAGCTCGTTCAGCGAGCTGCATTTGTTGAATTATTGGCTCGATTGTTGGTTGATAGTCACCATTTGCAGTCATTGGTAATGACATTACATCTGTTGCGACGTTATTTTTTTCAATATGTATCTCTTCAACAACATCGGATTTAGACATAGGAAGTTGTGGAACTTTAAACGGATCGCCACCTGTTTTAACACTAATATAGCTATTATATTTCTTTCCTTGTTTAACATTATTAGTTTGTAATTTTGAAAAATCCACATCCACGCCTTCAACATATAATCTAGCTAGTGTTTGCAATACATTATCAACGCTGTTTTGTCCTTTAACACAAACTGCTTTCGCATAATGCGATTTCTCTTCAAGGATCTGATCGATCATTCTTGCACAAGAACCACCTGGCCCCATTTCAATAAACAGACGTACACCATCTTCATAGGCACTATTAATCACCTTGGTATAATCGAAAGGAGCCAATGCTTGGTCCAGAATAGAGTCAGCGGCTGAATTCTGTGTTACCTCGTATGCACCACCACGTATTCCACTATAAAAAGTAACGCCTTTTGCCGGCGTCGTTTCAAAAATATGTAAATCCCGATACGCTTTTTCAACAGGCTTAGCGACTTCACAATGCACCGTCGTTACACCTGACAAGGGATGATATTGTACAGCAAGTTCTTTAACAGCCTTGTTTAATTTGGTTTTGTCTCCACCAATAACACATTCATTTGGTGTATTAATAATTAATAAATAAACATGTTCATACTTTTTTAATACCGTTTTAACTTTTTCGGCACTGGTATTAATTACACCCAGTGCCCAATTAACAGGTTTATCCGTACCCCATGCTTTTTGTACAGATTTACAAGGGCCGGCCAATTCTTCTGTAAACAAAGTACTTTGTTGAATTCGTTTTAACATCTCATCACGAGCCGTCCATGTCCGTGTTGAGAAAAAACCGGCAGTCTCACCCAGACTATAACCAATAACGGCATCAGGTTTAACGTCAAAGCTGGTTACAACATCACTAACAAAAGTACCCAACCACACTTGTCCGAAAATAACTTCTTCATGGCTTAATTCTTTACCAGGATTATCCTCATGATGGTGATTTTGCCAAAAGCGACCTTTTGCAAATTGTGAAGATAGCATTTCATTTTCTTGATCTAAATTTTCCAATACTTCAGGAAAACTAACACCTAACTCTTGTCCCATACCGAAGAAATGATTGCCTGAGCCGGGATAGACAAAGGCAACTTTCCCTTCTTTCGCTAAAGGAGACGCTGAATAAAAACAGCGTCCATTATCAATTGAGTTATTTTTTTGTATGCTAGCAATGAGTTCTTCGCGAGCTAAATTTAATTCATTTTCGTTATTAACAAGAATAACAGCCCGAAATTTTTCTTTAGTATCTTCAACAACATCAACAAAAGATAACGCTTTAATTTTATTTATTAATAATTCTTTATTCTTGGCTGACAACGAAAATAATTTAGAGTTAACATTTTTAAGACCAATATTAGCCTGTGTTTTATTCTGGGCTTGTTGTAAAACAACACTGACACACACACCGTCAATACTTGTACTGTTTACTAAACTCTGTCTCGGGCCTTTTATTCGATCTTTTAACCAGTAACGCGCATTTGAATTATTCTCATTTGGCAGAAGACACTGATTTAATAGCGTCACTGTATTCGCTACATTCATTAAGCCATTTGCTGCACCCGAATGACCAAGCGAGAAAGTATTAATAGTTGCATTTTCTAATGCAGGAATATCAACTTCATCATTCACAGAAGATTGACTTACTAAATCAATAGCATCTAAATGACATTGTGCATCTGAACAAGCATTTTGAATAGCAGCAACCATTCCAGATTCTTCAACCTTTGCATCACAGCCTCCTGCCGACGCAACACCAATACCTTTTATTAATGCATAAACATTATCGCCATCACGCACGGCATCTTCGTGACGTTTCAAGACAAAGGCAGTAGCTCCATCAGCAATAGTATCAATCTGATCTGCATTAGCTTTAACAGCTCTAATATCACTAGCCAGATCAACAGCACCTATAATTACCTGATCCAGTTCTTGCTGTTGCAAGGCACGCACACCGGATTCCAGTGCTCGTAACCCCGATGTTTCTTCAGAAGAAATAGTAAAAGCGGGACCACCAACTCGGAAAGCACGGGCAATTCGACTGGCAACAATACCGCCTAACGCACCCATAGTTCGATTTGCAGATAATGATGGACCAAATGACTGTTTAAGGTTTTCTACCCATTCATCTAATTCAATATTATTTAATTCAATGCCTAATCTCTCCAGCCATTCTCTTGCATATTTCTTTTGCATCCAGCGAAAATGGAAATTAGTTGTATTCAAATCAAGTGCAATACCGATAAAAACACCTGTACGACATTGTTGTTCTTTTGATAGCTCGGAAAGTTTCGCGTCATCCAATGCATTAGCTGCAACTTCAAGCATTAACAATTGCTGCGGCAACATCTCTTTTAATTCAGCCGGAGGTATTCTATAGCGACCTAAAGGCACTTTAACTTCATCAATTAGATATCCCTGATACGCTTTGCCATCTGCTCCCCACCAATTGTTTGGATGAGTAACATCTTTATTTGAACCAAATAATAATGCGTTATCGAAATCATTCTGTTCATTCCATGGTCCTAGTCGTGATTCCATTCCTACAATAGCAATATCACATTTATCAGAATGCGTAGTTTCGATACTCGTTAAAGGTAACGTTTTAATTGTTTCTGGCAAATACTCTTGTAAAAGAACATGCGCATTGATACCACCAAATCCAAAACCACTAATCGCAGCACGTCTTGGACTATTGTTTTTTACACTCCACGTCTCAGCTTTATCCAGAACTTTGAATGGACTATTTGTTAAATCTATTTTACTGGAAGGGTTTTCATAATTTGCTGTTGGCGGTAACACACCGTGTTTCATTGCTAACAATGTTTTCATTAATGCCGCAGCACCAGCAGCTGTTAATAAGTGACCGACATTACTTTTTACTGATCCAATAACACATTCACCCTCTACCTTATGACTTTGCCATAGATTTTTTAATGAGGTGAATTCAACGCCATCACCAACAGGTGTTCCTGTGCCATGACATTCAATATGTTGTACTTGATTTGGTTTCCACCCGGCCATTTCATAAGCCGATTGCATTGCACGGCCTTGACCTTCCGAATCTGGCGACATGATATTGCCTTCGATATCATTTGAAAGGCCAATACCTTCTATCGTGGCATAGATATGATCATCTTGTTCGATGGCATCGCTTAATCGCTTAAGTACAAAAATACCTGCTCCCTCACCTACTACAAGACCATCAGCTTTGCTATCAAACGGTGAACAACGACCTGACTTTGAAATGGCATTGAGTTGAGAAAAACCCATTTGTGTATACAAACAATCCGGCCGAGATAAACCACCAGCTAACATAACATCAGTGCGACCAGCAACTAATTCATCAATGGCATACTTAAGAGAATAAAGTGAGGAAGAACATGCCGCATCTAATGTATAAGCACCTGCACCAAAACCTAAAGCTTTTGCCAATAAGCCACCCGGCAACCCGGCAACATATCTATTTAAAGGCTCTATTTTTTCTTTTTGTTGGTCTGAATTAATACCTAACTGTGATTCAAAGAGTTGTTTAAATATTTCATCACTAAGTTGTGAGGATGATTCAGTAGGAAGTGCGATATTACCGATGACAATACCAACACGTTGTTTATTAATAGCATCCGTTTTTGCATCAGCCCAGGCATCTCGACCTGCATGCAATAAAATTTGATACATCGGGTCAAGACGTTGCAATAACTCAGCATCAACATTCAACCCTTCTGGATTAAATTCAAAATTTTGAATCAAACAGGCACGACGGGAATTAATTTTATCGGGAGACACATCAGGAGAGTACAGTTCATCAGGCTCTAAACGCCAACGATCAGCACCTACATCAATAGCAGACTCTTTCCCATTCAAAATATTCTGCCAGAATTCATCCAGATCACGTGCACCAGGAAAGATGCCGCCAATACCAACTATTGCGGCAACTTGTTTACTTTTCATGACTTGTCATCCAAGCCAAGAACAGGCTTTTGTATATGCCATTTCCAGGCTGTTTTAATTATATTATCTATGTCACTTAACTTTGGTTGCCACGCTAATGTCTTTTGTGCCAAATCTGATTTTGCAACCAGACTATCTGGGTCACCTGACCTTCTATCGGATTTTATTTCACTAATATCTTCCGAAGTGATTTTTTTAACCGTATTTAATACTTGCCTGACTGAATATCCTTTTCCTGTTCCAAGATTAAATGTTTCTGATTTGTTATGTTTAAATAAATATTCCAATGCTTTAATATGGGCATCTGCTAAGTCTGAAACATGGATATAATCACGGATACAAGTCCCATCGAGCGTATTATAATCATCGCCAAAAATTGAAACGCTCGTTTTGTCTTTTGTCGCTTTTAAAATTAATGGTATTAAATGTGTTTCAGGCTCATGCTCTTCACCTAACTCATCTTCTGCATCGGCACCTGCGGCATTGAAATACCTTAATGCAACATAGTTTATTTCATAAGCACTCTGGTAATCCTGTAATAGCCATTCACACGCCAGTTTCGTTTTTCCATAAGGATTTATCGGCTTCAACGGATGAGATTCGTTGATAGGATTTGATTCAGGATAACCGTATACCGATGCGGTACTTGAAAATACAATTGCGTTAACTGAATGCGTTTTCATCACATTAAGCAAACTTAAGGTGCCGTTAACATTATTATCATAGTATTCATCAGGAGCCTTGACCGACTCTGACACCACAATCTTTGAGGCAAAATGAATAACCGCTTCAGGTTTATACTGTTCGAATACTAATGATAGCTTCCCAGTATCTCGGATATCACCAATTTCAAGCGGCCCCCATTTTACAGCATGCTCATGGCCTGTTGACAGATTATCAAACGTGATTGGCTTATATCCTGCTTTTGCCAACGCTTTACAAGCATGGGACCCGATATAGCCAGCACCACCCGTTACCAGAATATTTTTCATGATACTTATAATATTGCTTTAATATCAACAGTTTCAGAGGGTAAATTGTTAATATACCAATCGTAAGTTATTTTTAACCCATCTTGCAAAGTCGTTTTACTTTTCCAACCTAAATTATTTAATTTTGTAACATCACAACATTTTTTTTGAGTGCCATCTGGCCTGGAGGAATCAAAAATAATTTTTCCTTTATAACCAACTATTTTTTTAATTAATTCAGCCAATTCTCTAATACTAATATCCTGGCCTGTTCCAACATTAATAATTGAGTCATCATCATAATTTTGCATAAGAAAGCAACTAGCATCTGCCAGATCATCAATATAGAGAAACTCTCGATAAGGATTACCAGTGCCCCAAATCTCTACCGCTTCTTTATTGCTGACTTTACCTTCATGAAACTTTCGTATTAAAGCAGGTAAAACATGCGAGTCCATTAAATCAAAATTATCATTTGGTCCATAAAGATTGGTTGGCATTAATGAGATTGCATTAAAACCATATTCTTTGCGGTAAGCCTGGCATAGTTTAATGCCGGAAATTTTGGCTATCGCATACCATTGGTTAGTTTCTTCTAACGGTCCAGTTAGTAAGTATTCTTCCTTAATTGGCTGCGGACAATCTCGTGGATAGATACAGGTAGACCCTAAAAAAGCCATTTTTTTTACACCATGTTTATAAGCCGCTTCAATTACATGTGTTTGTATCAGGAGATTATCTCTTAGAAAACTTACCGCCTGTGTTTCATTCGCATGTATACCACCAACAACCGCTGCTGCAAGAAACACGTATTCGGGTTGTTCTTCTTTAAAGAACGCATCTACTGCTAATTGATTGCAGAGATCAAGTTCTTTGTGTGACCGTGCAATGAGATTATTATGATGATCGGCTTTTAGCTTTCGGCAAATGGCACTTCCTACCAAACCGTTATGACCGGCAACGTATATACGGGAATCCTTTTGCATGAAATTTACTTTTGGTTATTTATTAATACTTCATTTTCAACGAGCTGCATATCTTTCTGCATCATTTCATCAATTAAGCCCTGCAAGCTCGTTGCCGGAGTCCAACCTAAATTTTCTCTTGCTTTAGTCGGATCACCTAACAAACTTTCAACTTCAGCAGGACGATAGTAGCGTGGATCAACTTCGACAATGCAATTTCCTTCATCATCATAACCTTTTTCATCTTTATCCTGACCTTTCCATGTTATGTTTATATCAATCGCTTTGGCAGCGAATTCAATAAATTCCCTAACACTATTTTGTACGCCAGTAGCGATAACATAGTCTTCCGGCTCTTTTTGTTGCAACATAAGCCATTGCATCTCGACGTAATCTCGTGCATGTCCCCAATCACGTTTTGCATTGAGGTTGCCAATATATAACTTGTCCTGTAAACCATGCTTTATCCGACTCAAGGCCATAGTAATCTTTCTGGTAACAAAGGTTTCTCCGCGTACTGGCGACTCATGATTAAATAAAATACCGTTACACGCATAAATACCATAAGCTTCACGATAGTTAATCGTTATCCAATAAGCATACAACTTTGCAACACCATAGGGTGAACGTGGATAAAATGGGGTGGTTTCTTTTTGTGGCACTTCCTGAACCAAACCATAAAGTTCAGATGTTGAAGCTTGATAAAAACGTGTCTTCTTTTCAAGCTTAAGAATCCGGATTGCTTCAAGTAATCTTAATGGACCTAACGCATCTGAGTCAGCCGTGTATTCCGGTTCTTCAAATGAGACAGCAACATGACTTTGTGCGGCAAGATTATAAATTTCGTCCGGTTGGGATTCCTGAATAACGCGCGTTAGACTAGTAGAGTCAGTCATATCACCATAATGTAAAATTAAATTACGACCAGACATATGCGGATCTTGATATAAGTGATCTATTCTATCGGTATTAATCAGCGAACTTCTTCGTTTAATACCATGAACAATATATCCCTTGTTCAATAAAAATTCGGCAAGATAAGCCCCATCCTGTCCCGTTATACCTGTTATTAATGCTGTTTTTTTCATATTATCTATCTTCTAAATACCCAATCTATTTTATACGTTTTCTTTTTTATCCAGTTTATTTTTCTTGAATGCTATTTGCAATGAGCTGTCACGTACACATTCATATCCATCCATCAAGGCGACCAACTGTCCTTTACTATCAAGAAACTCTATTGCTGCATTAGCTCTATGATCAGTTTGTTCATTAACTTCAGCAATAATTTTTGCACTATCTTTTGGGTAGCTCCGTTGATATTGACGATACGATGCAATTGTTGTTGGTAAAGAAGCGATTCCGCTTTCTTCAAAGCTCCAAAGGATCATCATCTGGAATGCTGAATCAATAATTAAAGGATCGGTTAACCAGCTCGAACGTATCGGTTGATTCATCCATGTTGATGGTTGTGGTGCTGCATTTATATTGGCGACAATACCTTTGTCACTGCAATGTGTTACTTCTGAAATACCTTGTAAATCATGTCCATGAAATAACTGTCCATTTTGATAATACTCGCCTTGTTTTCTATTATATTTTTCGTTTACACCCTCTAATTGTGGCAAAACATTAGTTTCATAACTATCAGCCAGAATCATTGTCGCGCTGGCATGTAATAATTCATTCGAACGTAGCTCAACAGGAACTAAAGAGACATCGCCTTTATGAATAATGTTTCCCGCAAGAATTTGTAAACGAATATTTTCGTCGGCTTTTAACGTAACGCCTTTTAAAACACGAAAATCATCGAATCCGTTAAATTGCATACCCGGATTCAAATGTAATGCACCGTGAGCAAACCATTCGATAATAACCGCAACAGGTAATACGGCTTGACCATTCATCACATGTGATTTTAGAAAAGCATGAGAGCTAACTGAAAGGTCACGTTCAAACGCCAGAGATAAACCAGTGTTTTCTGCTGATGAAACAGAGTAGTTATTTAATGGTATCTTCTTAAGGATATCTTCCGACTCACCTAATATTACTGTTTCAACCGGGCCATCAGATTCTATTTCTTGTATTAAATACTCTGCGCCTGCTTTTAGACCAATAACACCAACACCTTCTTCTGCAAATAATTTCTTTAATGCTGGCGTCACCATACCCCCATCCCAAGGTCCCCAATTAACAGAGAGTACCTTGCAATTCTTCCTGCTTGCATTTTCATGTGCTGCTTGCTTATTTAATATTTCATTTGCCGCAGCATAATCAACCTGACCTTTACGACCCAATCTTGCCGTAGTCGATGAAAACATAACTATTAATTTTAAAGTGTCGTTATTCGTCGCTGACAATAAGCTATCTAAACCATCTGCCTTGGTTGAATAAACAGCGTTGAATTGTTCTTCTGTTTTATCTTCAATTAAACGATCTGCCAGCACACCAGCAGCATGTATTATTCCGGTGACATTACCTAATTCAGTACGCGCTAAATCAACGGCATTTGTAACTACATCAACATCATTAACATCGACGGAACAATACTGAACTTTTGCACCTGTCTGTTCAATTCGTTCCAACGTTGATCTAATTTCACGGTTTGCCAAGATTGATTGATATTGTTTTTCTAGATCAGCAGGTCGTAATTTTTCTTCTGCTTTCTGCATAATGGCTTTTTTAATACTTGCTGACTCAGATAATAAGGTTAACCATTCCGGCTCAGCTTCCGGCTCCGGACTACGGCCTAGTAGCAACAAACTACATTTATATGTTTCAGCCAGCTTCACTGCAACTTCAGCAGTCACACCACGAGCGCCACCAGAAATAACAATGAGATCATCTTGGTTTAATACTGTTCGCTCTTGTTTAATATCGGAAAATACTTCTTCTTCCAGTAAAAGCTGGCTTGGTTGTTGATCAGACAAACCTACTTCTAATGGGCCATCAACAAAAAGTTCACTCTGAATTAAATCCAGTGATGCAGATGTTTGATTGATGTCAATTGATTTACAACTTACTTCAGTCCATTCCTTATCTGCTGTTTTAATAATGCCATAAAGACCAGCCTGAACAGGATTGCCTTCAATTTTTTCAAAACCAAAATTGCCACCTAGTGATGATATGCAAGCAAGTATGCCTTTTGATTTTTTTAGACTATCCGCACAACGCTGCACCAATGAAAAGGTATCAAGTAAATATTGTTTGTCCGCTTCTTCTTTCGCGCAAAGTATCAAAGCACCTAATTCATCTTCTGCTTCTTGATCATTATTAATAATCTTTGTCTTATAGCCTTTCTCTTTTAATGTCGTTGCTAACTGCTCAGATAGATCTCCACCTGCTTTCGTAATCCAGATTTCTTTTTCTTTATTAAAATCGATCTGTTCTCTTGCATCGGCTTCATCAATTTCAGTCAAGTGAATAACACTTCGGACAAGTCTTGATTCTTTTTTATTTTCAATCTCTTCTACTTCAACTACTACAACTGAAGCCTCTATATTATCGCTTACAACCTGCTCATTCATGTATTCAATGATTTGTTGCAAGGTTTGCAATGCAGCTAAATCATCCGCTGATACTGCTGGTAGATTTGGCATTTTATCTTGCAATGCTGATAAGATTTCCACTCGTTTAATTGAATCAATACCCAAATCACTATCCAGGTTCATTTCCAGATTTAACATATCCACCGGATAACCGGTTTTATCCGCAACAACTTCAAGTAAGACTTCTGCTAAATTTGAATCATTACTCGACTCAGTTGGCGTTTGTTCACTTCCTGCCACATTAAATATATCAACTATGGATTGCAGCGTTTGCAAGGTTGCCATGTCATCGGCACTCACCGAGGGTAGTTCTGGAATTCGCTCTTGTATTGCCGATAAAATTTCAACACGTTTTATTGAATCGATACCCAGATCACTATCCAGATTCATTTCTAACGTCAACATATCAACCGGATAACCGGTTTTTTCTGCTACAACTTCTAATAAGGTGTCAGCAAAACCATTATTAATCTGTGTTGTTTCAGCTTCAACTGAAACTGTTTCCTCTTGTTCGGAAACAAACAATTCCGTAATGGAACGTAAGGTTTGTAATTGTCCTAACTCATCTGGACTGATTGTCGGTAATTCAGGCATGGCTTCCTGTAAGGCCGACAGTATTTCTACACGTTTTATAGAATCGATACCCAGATCACTATCCAGATTCATTTCCAAGTCCAGCATATCAATTGGATAACCGGTTTTTTCTGAAACAATTTCCAACAAAACTTTGGCAAAATCATCATCATCTTGAGTCGGCACAACAGCAGTAGTAATTAACGAAACAGGTCTACCTGCAGCAATAAATTCAACAATATGTTGTAAGAACTGAAAAGTCCCTAATTCTTCTGGGTTAACCGCTTGTGACCAGGGTAATTGTTCCTGTAAGGCAGAAAGAATTTCAACGCGTTTGATCGAATCAATACCCAGATCGGTATCCAAACTCATATCAAGACTCAACATCTCTAATGGATAACCTGTTTTTTCTGATACGACATTTAATAATAAATTATTAATATCTACGTCAGGCTGTTCATTTACAATAGCTGTAGCTTGCTTTGTTTTTTCAGTTTCTTTGACTACAGGTACTTCTTCTTTTATTTGTACTGGAACACTTTCTTGTATGACATTGCTCGTTACCACTTGTTGCACAGGTGCAACTAAAGGCTGTCCTGACATTAATCGTAACTGTTGATCCAATAATGATTGGATCGATTTTTGTGCTGTTTCTTGTCCTTCAAGATACTGTTGGTGTAAACGTGCGGTTTGTTCCTGCATTTTCTGCAAAGCAATAATGCTTTCTTGTGTAGTTTGTAATAAACCACTACTTGCAACAGGGTTTACTGGAGTTGTTTTTGTTTCAACTGGTTTTGAATCAGAAGAAACGTTTTTTACATCACTTGTCATAGTATTAACATTGATTACTGGTTTAGGTTTACTCGCCGGGCGTGGCTCACGAGGCATGGTGTAATTTGCTCCACTGATAGCAATAGTCATTGCTGGTTTTGCATCTTTCGCTGGCCTTTCCAATTTAGAACAAACCGCATCCCATTTTTTAAGATCCACTTGTTGTCCATTAGCAGCTAATGTTGCTAATACCACAGCTAAATCATATTGACCTTGTTTTTTTCCGACTGAAGCATCTATTGCTATTGTCGTGATTGGTTCGTCTGCAAGTATCGATTTAACTAAGCAGGTTAATGTTTTTCCCGGACCAACTTCAATGAAGGTAGAAATACCTTCTGCATACAGTTTTTCAACCTGCTCTACAAAACGTACTGGCGATGCTAATTGATTGGCTAATAATTGTTTTGCTGCTTCTGAATTATCTGGATAAGCATCGGTTGTTGTATTAGATAATACTTGATAAGTATTTTTTGAAAATTCAAATGATGCCAAAGCTTCAGTAAATGGTTTTGCTGCATCAGCAACAAAGGAACTATGAAATGCCGCTGCCACCGGTAGTTTAATCGCACGTATTTTTTCGGGTTTAGCGATTTTTACAAACGCATCCACTTGATCCGTTGCTCCTGATAAGACAACCTGAGTGGGTGAATTATGATTAGCAATAATCAAATCAATCTTATTTTCTTTTAGTAACGTCTCTACCTGATCGTACGATACTACAACGGCCAACATAGAACCTCTATCACCTTCACCTGCAGCCATTAACTCACCACGTATTCGTGATAATCGATGGCACGTTTCAGCGTTATACATGCCTGCTGCCGACAGCGCAGTTAATTCACCATAGCTATGGCCAATCGCTGCTTTTGGCTTAATAGAGAAATGATTTAGTATTTCAAGCGCACCAAGACTAACTGCACCAATAGCCGGTTGTGCATTCTGTGTTTTTCTTAAAGTTTCTTCCTGTTGTTTTTGTTCTGGTTTTGAAAAAACAGGTATAGGATACAATACATCGCCTAAACTTTCCTTTCCGCTTGCTTCTATAAACAAATTATTTGCTTGTTCCAGTACATTTAAAAACTGAGGAAACTGACAAGCCAGATCGCGACACATGCCAGTGTATTGCGAGCCTTGCCCCGGAAAAACAAAAGCAATATTGTCATTATTTTCTTCTGAACTGTAGATAACACCATCAGGTCTTTGCCACGATGTTTCTGATGAGGAACTTAATTGCGTTTTTATATTGGCAATGTGTTTTGTAACATCAGTATTATTTTTTTCTATGACTATGCTTAAACGATGCGCAGCATCATTTTTAAAACTTTGACAGGAATCATAGGCAAAGAATCGTAAATCACTCCATGAATCAAGAATGGAAGGCTCCGGAAACTGTTTAATTAATGCTTCTTTTGAGTCGGCACTTAAAGCAATAATTAATACCTGACTGTCCCATTCAATTTCGGTTTTTGTTTCTTCAGCTTCTTCAAGGACACAATGAAAATTACTGCCGCCAAAACCAAATGAACTTAATCCAGCACGACGCGGTGTTGCTTGTGTTTTTAACCACGGGCGTTTGATCGTGTTTAGATAAACAGGTGATATGCCGGGATTAATAATTTCTAATGGTTCGTCTACTTTAATACTTGGTGGTAACACTTTATATTTTAATGCCATTGCAGTTTTAATCAGACCGGCTACACCGGCAGCAGCCTTAGTGTGTCCGATCATGGATTTTACTGATCCAATAGCACACCATGTTTCATCTTCATTGTCTTTAGCATAAACACCAGACAATGCAGTTGCTTCAACCGCATCACCTACAGACGTACCGGTACCATGTGCTTCTACCAATTCTATACTTCTTGGGTTTACATCAGCTTCACGATAGGCATTCCATAATGCTTTAGTTTGTCCGGCTGCACTCGGCGCATAAATAGCATTGCCTCTACCATCAGATGATGAACCAATACCACGTAACACCGCATAAATTTTATCGTTATCTCTTTTAGCATCATCAAGTCGTTTTAATATAACGCTACCAATACCTTCACCTAGTATGGTGCCATCACCTTCTTTAGCAAACGGACGACTATTACCTGTTGGTGATAAGGCCGGTGTTTTACTAAAGCACATATACATAAAGATATCGTTAAAGGTATCAACACCACCAGTAATCGCCATATCGACTCTGCCAGAATCAAGCTCCATCGCAGCAAGATGCAAGGCACTTAATGAACTGGCACAAGCAGCATCAACAACACAGTTGGTACCACCAAAGTCAAAACGATTTGCAATTCGACCTGCAGCAACATTACCTAATAAACCAGGGAATGAATTTTCCTGCCAAGGAACATAACCATCAGCAATACGTTGCACGACATCTTCTGTTGTTTCTGAGTCAACACCGGCATCAGCCAATGCTTTACGCCAGATCGGATGACCGAGTCTTGCACCTAATGGAATAACCAGTTCCAGCGTACCGGTAACGCCCATAATGACACTGGTACGATCACGATCAAATTCGCGTCCATCACCCGCATCTTTTGCTGTTGAATAATTTGCATCAATGAGTGCCTGACGAGTTGCAACCATGCCAAGCAACTGCGTCGTATCGGTTGCTTCAATATTATTTGGACTTAAGCCATATAACAAAGGATTAAAGTCTTGTTCATTAATAAAACCACCACGTTTAGCATAAGTCATGTCTGGTGCAGTTTTATTTTCATCAAAATAATCTGATGGATTCCAATGTGACTCCGGTATATCCGTTATCGCATCGACACCTTCACGAATATTGGTCCAATACTCTTGCGGGTTATCTGCTTTTGGAAACAAACATCCGATGCCTACTATGGCCAATGGTTGCATTCTATTTTTATCTTCTTTCTTTGACATAACTTACTCAGTAAATAAATACATAATTCAAAATCTATTAGCCACAGAGGAAAAAGAGAGCACAGAGCAAAACATTAAATATTTTATGTTTCATATTTTTTTCTCTGTGTGCTCGGTGTTCTCTGTGGCCTTTTTACATCACTAGGGCAAATAATTCTTTATGGTTTCTATTTGCATAGGATGAAATTGCGTTAATTCGACAGGCAGTTCAACACCTTGTTTAAGCAATCCATTAATTCGAGATAACACGGCTGCGCCAAATAAAATATTCATGGCTACGGTGACCGCATCTCTATTGTTTGTTTCTGATAAAAAGGTATCGCGACTCCATTCATTAAATGCACCCATCGCTGGCCCACACCAAACTTGATAATCAACCTGGCGATCTTCAATGCCCGCATTTGCCCAACGAGAAGATAAACCCAAATACCAGCGAAAGATTAACGCCATTTTATGTTTAGCATCCTTACTCGCTTTTTCAAGCTGACGTGGATCACGATCATTAAAAAATTCTTCCGTCTTTTGCCATACATCAGCTAATGACATTTTGAAAATTGTTTTTTCCAGGTTTGCTTTTTCTGCTTCGGAGATGTCTTCTATTGATGTGTATTTTTTATAGATGTCATAAAGTTTATTACCACGCATAGCAAACATCGTTCCACGCTTTAATACTTGTAACTTAACACCCATTTCAAACATGTCTACTGCGGGCGCCATAGTAACGTCGGCTTGTTCTGCATTGGCTAACATTTCTCTGACAATGTCTGAAGAACCTGATTCTTTACAAGCCTGATTAACTGTCCCGGTAACAATATAAGCAGCTCCCATAGCAAACGCGCCTAAAGCTGAAGCAGGTGTTGCAATACCTCCGGCCGCACCAACACGCAGTGGCTGTTTATAATTATATTTAGCCTGATATTGATCACGTAAAGACAACATCGTTGGTAATAATGTAATAGCGGGTCGGTTATCCGTATGACCACCTGAATCTGCTTCGACGGTTAAGTCTTGCGCCATGGGGATTGCCTTTGCTAATTCCGCTTCTTCTTTTGTTATCGCACCTTGTTCTAATAATTGGTTTAATAATTTTTCAGGTGCTGGACTAAACCATTTACTCGCAAGTTCTACTCGTGATGCTTTTGCAATAATTCGATTGGGCACAACAATATTACCCTGACTATCTTTATGAATGCCTTTCACACGATAACGGACGACTGGTAAAGTCAGCTTCATATAGGCTGATGTTTCAACCAATGTGACACCGTATTTTAAATAAAGATCGACAACTGCATCTTCATGCCCTATTTCATTCGGACTATAAATAAGATTATAACAATGTGTTTTATTAGCAATTGAAGATTGAAGATGTTTAATTGATTTTTCTATCTCGCTTAAAGACAAGCCTGCTGCACCGAATGAAGCCAACAATCCTTCCTTAGCCAACGCTTCTACTAACTCTACAGAGGCAATCCCATTCGCCATAGAACCCGACATATAAGGATAGTCAATTTCATAATCCTGACAAAAGTTTTGATCGCCTAATGCTGTAATTGTTTGAGCTGCAGAAAAACCAAGTAAGCGATATTGATTATCAGTTTCTACATTGCTATCAAGTTGAATAGCGCCACCCAGGGCAATTGAAGAAGCAGATTTATTTTCAACAATACAAAACGGAACATCTAACTGACAAAAGTGTTCGGGTAATTTTTCCAATGCAGATAGCTGTGCGCGACCATCAGATAGCCAAACACTATGAGAATGACTGTCTGTTTCCGCTGAGCGAGACGGACTAATAATTTCTGGAATGGAACTCACTGTATTTAATCAATAATATCTGCTGATGTGTTATGGCGGAAAGGACAATGCTTATTTATTTACATACATCTATTCTAATTGTAATGTGCGCGTCCTAAACAGCTCTAATTATTGAATAATATCATTTTTTTAGGGCAAAACCTTGTAGCATCGACGCTATAAACTATTAAGATTTGATTAGTTTTTACTCAATATAATAGCTAGAAAAGTTAACGGCTTAGTATTCGATGATTAAAATTAGTCCAGAAATATAATAAACCATTGTTTTTAAAAGAAATATTTGCTTTTAATGAAATCTAGAACTGAATTTCAAACCCAACTTGATGACACTGCATATCAAAATGAGATATTGCAGCATGTTTCCCGTACCTTTGCTCTGACAATTCCGCAATTACCTGAACCATTATGTACAGTTGTAGCAAATGCCTATCTTTTATGTCGTATTGCCGACACGATCGAAGATGATAAGAGCATGTCGGCTGGGCAGAAGAAAGAATATTCCGAGCTTTTTATCGAAGTTGTCAAAGGCTCTGAAAATGCCGAGTCATTTGCCGAAGCTCTGTTTCCATTACTATCGCCAACGGCAACGGAAGCTGAACATGATCTTATCGCCAATACTTCTCCGGTAATACGTCTTACTCATAGCTTTAATGAACGCCAACGTGCTGCACTGGAGCGCTGTGTCACCATTATGGCCGATGGCATGGTGCGCTATCAGGATGCTGAAACCCTTGATGGCGTTGCTGATCAGAAAGATATGGATCAATATTGTTATTACGTCGCTGGCGTCGTCGGAGAAATGTTGACCGAACTCTTTTGTGATTACTCACCTGACATTGATGTGCATCGTGATGAACTTATGAAACTGGGTGTTTCATTTGGTCAGGGACTGCAAATGACCAATATATTGAAAGATATCTGGGAAGACCATGAACGCGGTGCCTGTTGGTTACCTCGCGATATTTTCAATAAGCATGGTGTTGATATTCGCCACAAAGCACCGGGGAAAATGACAGAGGGATTTAATGATGGCTTGATTGAATTACTTGGGGTCGCTCATGCCCATGTATATAATGCCTTGCGATACACATTACTGATACCGGCAAAAGAAAAGGGATTACGTCGATTTTGTTTATGGGCCTTAGGCATGTCAGTATTAACACTCGAGAAAATTCGACAAAAGCCAGAATTCACTCAAGGCCAGCAGGTAAAAATCAGTCGTCGCAGTGTCAAACTCACCATTTTTTTAACCAGTCTTTTTGTCGGCCAAAATCGAATATTGGGCTATATATTTCAATTTGCAGGGCGCCGTTTGCCTATGGCCAGTACACATGAGAAACCTTGATAAAATCAGTGATATACGCGATTATGACTCTGAATGGAAAAAGGAGAAATAAGCTGGTGCTCATAGACAGGAGCAGTATTACTCTAGCTTCTCATCCTGCCAAATAAACAAGATTATAATGACTCTAGAAACTCACAACGATAATGCGCCCAATCAATCCCATGGTGAGTCTCATTCGCAAAATATAGCTACGGTTGATTTAAATGATGCTATTCAGTCGGCAAAAAACAAACTGTTAGAACAACAACATGATGATGGTCATTGGGTTTATGAACTCGAGGCCGACAGCACCATTCCTGCTGAATATATATTAATGAATCACTTCGTCGATGAAGTTGATGATGAAACAGAACATAAGATCGCACAATATATTCGCGATAAGCAAAACGAAGAAGGTGGATGGTCACTCTATACCGGTGGTGATTTTGACATCAGTTGTTCGGTTAAAGCCTACTACGCATTGAAAATTGTTGGCGACAATCCACACGAAGAACACATGATTCGTGCAAAGAACATGATTTTGAATCATGGTGGTGCTGCTCATAGTAATGTTTTTACCCGAATCTTGATGGCCTTGTTTGAACAAGTCCCATGGCGAGCCACACCCTTCATCCCGGCTGAAGTGATTATTCTACCGAAGTGGTTTCCGTTCCATATCGACAAGGTATCTTATTGGTCACGTACCGTTATGGTGCCACTATTTATTTTATGCACGATGAAACCGGCAGCGGTTAATCCACGTGGCATTGATATTAGAGAACTCTTTATCACTGCCCCGGAAGATGAACAAAATTATTTCAAAATTACATCATCATTAACTCGAGCTTTTCTGATACTTGATCATGTCGGACGACTGGCAGAAAAACTGGTACCAAAATTTGTTCGTCAATATTCCATTCGTAAGTGTGAACAGTGGTGTCTTGACAGGATGAATGAAGAATATGGTATTGGCGGTATTTTTCCAGCGATGGTAAATCTATTTGAATCACTGGTAATACTCGGTTACCCAAAAGAGCATCCGAAACGAAAACTGGCGCGCCAGGCAATTGATGCCTTAGTGACTAAGCGCGGCAATACAATGTATGTGCAACCTTGTGTATCCCCTGTTTGGGACACTTGTTTGGCAGCTCAAGCCATGATTGAAACTGTAACAGAAGAAAATATTACCACTGAAATTGAACATTCACTCGACTGGCTCAAAGAGAGACAACTCAGTGATGAACCTGGTGACTGGCGTATCCCTTGTCCTAAACTTGCCGGTGGTGGCTGGGCGTTTCAATACAGTAATTATTACTTTCCGGATTTGGATGATACCTCTATGGTTGCCTGGGCAATGCATCGTACAAAAAATTCAAAGTATGCGGAGCCTATTCAGCGTGCTGCTAACTGGGTTGCCGGGATGCGTTCAAAAGGAGGTGGTTTTGGATCGTTTGAAGTTAACAACACACAATATTATTTAAATTCGATTCCCTTTGCTGATCATGGTGCTTTATTAGATCCACCTACCGCTGATGTTACCGGACGTTCTATTGCATTACTCAGTTTGGCCGATAAAGAAAAGTATACGAAAACCATCAAAGAGGCGATTCAGTTTTTAATAAAGGATCAGGAAGAAGATGGTTCCTGGTTTGGTCGTTGGGGAACTAACTATATTTATGGCACCTGGTCGGTGTTAACCGCACTTGAGATTGCTGATGAAAATCCACAGCAAGACTATATAAGAAAAGCAGTCACGTATTTACAAGGAATGCAAAATGAAGATGGTGGTTGGGGTGAAAGCAATGACAGTTATTATCCACCACGACATCACATCCCATTCGAAAGTACCGCCTTCCAAACAGCCTGGGCACTACTTTCATTATTAGCAGTAGGTGAAGCAGAGTCAGATACCGTTAGAAATGGAATTAAGTATTTAATCTCAAATCAAGCAAGCGATGGCCATTGGCATGATGATTATTACACTGCCCCGGGTTTTCCCCGCGTTTTCTATTTGAAATATCATGGCTATACAAAATACTTCCCACTTTGGGCTTTAGCTCGTTATCGAAACCTCATCAAAGGGTAAACTAAAAATGCACTTTTTCCGCGATTGCGGCGTCGGCTCCGTGCTCGAATCCTCATGTATAACTAATACATTGTGGTTCTGCGCGCGGCACCTCCTTGCACTCACGAAAAAATCACTATTTTTAGAAATACCCTTACATAAGGTTTGAGTAAACTCGGTATCATTGCGGCTCTACCCGCCGAGGCAAACTGCCTTACTAATCAAAAGCTGAATGTTGGATCCCCTGTCAAAATCCAGGAAGATATCTATTTGTGTCTGTCGGGGATGGGTTATGACTCAGCACAGCGGTGCAGCCAACAACTTATCGAATGTGGCGTTGATGCATTAATCAGCTGGGGACTGGCGGGTTCAATTGACATGACATTAAAATCAGGAGATTTACTCCTGGCTGGCAGAGTCATCGGTAATGAACAATCCTGGTCAACTCATCCAGACTGGCTTAATAAACTACAAATGGAATGCCAACAGCCCTCATTTAGTACGATAAGCGGTGATATCGCATCGGTTAATGATATTTGCGCCAACATCACAGATAAAAAAAATCTGTCATTAAAAAGTAGTGCTGTCGCTGTTGATATGGAAAGTGCCGCTATTGCTGAATTAGCAAGCACTAATGATATTGATTTTCTGGTCGTACGCACCATTGCCGATGATGCCAATACGAGTATTCCGCAAGCCGTCTTAAAACACACCGACCTATTGGGAAAACCTGACCCCATTCCCTTTTTCTTATCCTGCCTCAAAAATCCAGGCCAAATAAAAGACCTTATTAAACTGGCAAAATGCTATAAACAAGCATTAAAGACGTTAAAACACATTGCACCTGATTTAAAAAAACAGCATTTTCTATATACTACGTCGCAATAATCAGCACTCGTCAAAAAATTTAATAACGACATAATTATGAAATTAAGCAACGAACAGATCGAAGAATTTAAAAACACTGGATTTTTAGTTATCCGCAATCTCTATGATGCCGAGAAAATGAAAACAATCACGGCATGGACGGAAGAAGTTACGAATTACCCGGAAGTCGCAGGCAGCGTCATGATGTATTTCGAAGAAAGCAAACTGGAAAAAGGAAAGCGTATATTATCCCGCATGGAAGATATAGAACCATTTCATCAAGGCTTTAGCGATCTTTTTGTTCGTGGTGAAATACAACAAGTCGCATCTCAATTATTTAATGATGATGCAGTTTTGTTTAAAGACAAAATTAATTACAAGATGCCAGGTTCTGATGGATTCAAAGCACATCAGGATGTACAAGCAGGTTGGGATCGTTATTCAAAATTACATATCACTGCATTAGTCAGTGTTGATGCTTCAACAATAGAAAATGGCTGTCTTGAAGTTGCTAATGGTTATCATAATAACGGACTCATTGGGGAACAATGGGCGCCCTTGGAAGAAGATGGGCTGGACTATGTTTCATTGCCTACAGAACCCGGTGATGCTGTGTTCTTTGATTCTTATGCGCCACACCGTTCAAAACCAAATCTGAGCAACGATCAACGTCGTGTACTTTATGTCACATACAATGCAGCGGCTGAAGGCGATCATCGTAGACAATATTATGATGACAAGCGTCTTAGTTATCCGCCGGACATTGAGCGTGATGCGGATAAAGAATACGTATTCAGAGTCTAATAGACGCCACTGAAAATGAGTGGAACTCGTTCACCATACTTCGAACATATGATCATCAACTGGGTGCAGTTAGTAGAACGTTATCGCATTGCGATTATTATTGGTTTTATCGCACTTACTGTTTTCTCGGTATTTTATATAAAAGACAATCTGGGTGTCAGCACTGATACAGCGGATATGTTGTCGGAAGAATTAGCCTGGCGACAGCTGGATATAGAATATGAAAAGCAGTTTCCTCAATTTAATGATAACGTTTTAATTGTTATTGAATCGAAAACACCGGATCAAGCTACTGACACAGCAATAAAAGTACATTCTGCATTAAAAGAAAATCCTGAATTAATCAGTGATATTTATTATCCGAATTTACTACCCTATTTTCGTCAATCTGCTTTTTTATTTTTTGATGATGAAGAATTACAGGATCTGGCAGACCAGTTAGCAACAATACAACCTTTTCTGGGAACACTATTACAAGATAAAAATATGCGTGGTTTATTTACCATGCTTACTGATGCCTTGCAGTACCATGAAGATGGTGAAGACATAGAATTAAAACCCTTGTTACTTGAGATTAATCATGCATTAGAAAATGAAAAGTACAATGTCTCCTGGCAACACTTAATGAGTTCGGACAAGGAATTAAAGCCGGTCTATCGGGAATTTATTGTATTACAGACACTGGAATCTGATGAAGAGTTATTGCCCGGCGAAGACGTTATTAAACATATAAGAGCAACCATAAGTTCGCTAGAACTTAATAATAATTCTGTCCGCATACGTTTATCCGGTGGCACAGCACTTTCCTATGAAGAATTAAAAAGTGTTTCAGAAGCTAACATTCAGGCCATTATTATTTCATTTATTCTGGTCGCCATTATTTTATCGATTGGCCTCGACTCAATCTGGTTAGTTTTTGCTTCTTTAATTACATTATTTTTCGGTTTAATAGCGACGACCGCTTTTGCTGCAGCTACGGTTGGCGAATTAAACCTTATCTCCGTTGCCTTTGCCGTGTTATATATCGGGCTTGGTATTGATTTCACCATACATTTAACCCTGCGTTATCGTGAACAAGTTTTGCTATCTAACGAAAACAATAATGCATTACAACAAGCAATGTCACGTATATTTCGTTCTTTGATACTCTGCGCCATCACAACTGCAATTGGTTTTTATTCATTCATACCTACAGACTATCAAGGTGTCGCTGAACTCGGCTGGATTGCCGGTAGCGGCATGTTCATCAGCATACTCTTTACACTGACATTATTACCTGCCTTGTTAAGTTTGAGACCTTATCAAGTAAAAACAGCACAACAAAATAAATGTTGTCATCGTTTATTTTCATTTTTAACCACTCTGCCCTACCGCTATTCAAAACATATATTATTATTCACACTTATTATTTTAATTGGATTTGTAAGCCAACTCTACAGAGTGAGTTTTGATACAAACACACTTAATCTGCAAGATCCTGAAAATGAATCTGTGCAAACTTATCGGGATCTATTAAAAGATAGCGACTCCTCTCCCTGGACTAGTATTTTACTAAAAGAAAAACGAAGTGATGCTGTAGCGGCAATAAAAGAAATTGAACAACTTGATTTAGTCGACAAGGTTATCTGGTACGAAGATCTACTGCCAGTGGATCAAGATGATAAATTGTTCATTATTGATGAAATGAATCTGTTTATGGGTATTCTCTCCACAAAAGAATCAAACACAGAAATTAATAACGCAGACAGAACAGAGTCAATTAAAAAACTTAAGATGAAACTAGACTCGTTCTCGGTTAATAAATCAGATTCTAATCCAGAGTTCGATAATGAAATTAGCAAACTTAGTACGCATTTAACAACGCTGCTGAATAATTCTAATAACAAAAATTTGATTTCACTGGAGAAACAGTTGTTATCCAATCTAGATGGCAGAATACATGCATTAAATGATGCTTTAAATGCAGAGCAGGTTGAACTTAAAGATATTCCATTCGCAGTTCATGAACGATGGCTAAGCCACAAACACTACAAAATAGAAATTTTTCCAAGAGAGGATTTAAATGATAACGCAGCAATGAAACGATTCGTTAGTCAGTTGCAAGCCTATGACAGCACTGTCATTGGCTCTCCTATTATCAATATTGAAGCTGGTGAAGCAGTCATCACTGCCTTCAAAAGCGCATTTACTTATGCCTTAATTGCCATTGCATTTTTATTACTGATTTTAATTAAAGTAAAAATGGATGCCGCTATTATTCTTATCTCAGTACTTGTAGGATCAGTCTTCACTTTTGGCTTTATGTTGATATTTAATATTCCGCTAAATTTTGCCAATATTATTGGATTACCCTTGCTGCTTGGCATTGGTGTCGACAGTGGTATCCACATCGCTGATCGATTTCGCCAGGAACAAGGTTCAAATAAAAATATTTTTACAACCAGTTCTTCCCGAGGCGTCATAGTCAGCTCATTAACGACTATTTGTAGTGTTGGTAATCTCGCTTTCTCTTCCCATACCGGTACTGCCAGTATGGGACTATTATTAACTCTAGGACTTGCCTCAATGATGATATCAACGATGATGATATTGCCCGCTTTTTTAATTTGGCAAGATTCATTAAATAAGCAAACCGCCTTATGAAAACATTAGTCACAGGTGCAAATGGATTCGTTGGTTCTGCTGTCGCACGCCTATTATTAGACAAAGGCCATGACGTGCGCGTACTGGTCAGACCAGATTCAGACAGGCGTAATTTCGAAGGACTGGAGCTTGAAATAATTGAAGGTGATTTAAGAGAATTTGAATCTTTAAAACGTGCAGTAATTGGCTGTCAGACCTTATTTCATCTCGCCGCCGATTACCGTTTGTGGATACCTGATCCAGATAACATGTATAAGATAAATGTTGAAGGAACACGTGATTTAATTATGGCAGCAACGAATGCCAATGTTGAAAAAATTGTTTATACCAGCAGTGTTGCCACATTAGGTATTAATAAAGACGGAACAGCTTCTGATGAAACAACACCGGTATCTCTTGAAAATATGACAGGGCATTATAAACGTTCAAAATTTCTGGCCGAAGAAGAAGTTAACAAATTGATAAAAGAACAATCCTCTCCGGTAACGATTGTTAACCCTTCTACTCCTGTCGGACCACGTGATATCAAACCAACACCAACAGGAAGAATTGTACTTGATACCATTCGACAACGTATGCCTGCGTATGTCGACACCGGTTTAAATATTGTTCATGTTGATGATGTTGCAAATGGACACCTACTAGCGCTGGAGAAAGGTGCAATTGGAGAACGTTATATTCTCGGTGGAGACAATATGACATTGGCATCCATACTTGAATATATCTGTGTCAGTCAGGATATGTCACCGCCAACGATTAAATTGCCTCATAATCTAGTGTTACCTATTGCCTGGTTCATGGAACGCATAGCCGACATCACACATAAAGAACCAAGAGCAACTGTCGACAGTGTACGAATGTCGAAAAAAATAATGTTCTTTTCCAGTGATAAAGCAAAAGAAAAGTTAGGATACCAATCACGGCCAGGTGTTGAAGGCTTAAAAGATGCTATAGCCTGGTTTAATACAGAGAATTATTCTTAAGTAAATAATTTCTAAAATCCAGGATTTTTTCAATAAAGGTGCGCCATCCATAGCGCGAATTCATCCGTGACCGCATCCATACAATAATTATCCACATCCGTGAACGATTCACTATAAACAGTTTAATTAACGATGACTATTATCAATAGAAAGGAAAAATAATACATTAGAACCTACTCACAAATAGGGAGACAGATTTATTTTTATACATCATCTTTCCCTAACACTCTCATCTTTATATCTCAATAAAGGGCTTAACAAAAACTCGATCAATCGTCGTTTACCTAAATTCATTTCTACGGTAACTGCCATGCCGGGCGTTAGGTTCACAATCTTGTCTTTCACGTTCATCGTCGTTTGAAACATCTTTACTCTCATAGCATAAACCAAGCCCATATTTTCATCCGGCGTCGCATCGTTCGATACGTTTAGAATTTCCGCATCAACCAGCCCGTA
>Ga0209992_10000766_pt1 | contig 39871 bp, 33 predicted proteins | sample 2SBtaG_2_FD_182564 | JGI IMG/M metagenome (GOLD analysis project Ga0209992, IMG submission 182564) | Deep subsurface microbial communities from Kolumbo volcano to uncover new lineages of life (NeLLi) - 2SBTROV12_ACTIVE470 metaG (SPAdes)... | ecosystem: Environmental > Aquatic > Marine >...
CTGAGCTGCGGTTCGTCATGGATGAGAACGTGGTGAAAGAGTCGCGCCTGCGCACGCTCATCGAAGAGGTGACCGCCGAGCGAGTGGACCGGGCAGGTCCTGACGAACTCATGGACGCCGACGCCGACGCCGAAGCTGAAGCTGAAGCTGCGGCTGACGTTGAAGCTGGGGCTGACGAGCTCGGTGTCGACAGCGAGCCCGACGCCGTCGAAGCCCCCAAGGATGCAGATCCGGGGCTCGACGGCAGTTCCTGATGGGACGCCTGGTCTTGGCTGGGCTCGTGCTGGCGGCGGCTGCGGGCTGCGGCCCTGACGCCGACCTTTCAGACCCGGCCTCAGGCGAGAACGCTGACGCCGCCGTGGCTTCCCAGGACCCTGTTGCGGGTCGACAGGTCGCCACCGAGGCGGGCGCAGGTTCAGCGAGAGTCGCTCCGGCTGACGACGGCCAGTTGATCCTGCGGGCGGGGGACTGCCTGCTCGATCTGGGCCCCCTGGCGCGACTGAGCGACCTGCCTACCTCGAGCTTGCCCGACACCATCGCTGCTCTGAGCGCGGGGCCCATGCTCATGCGCTCACCCACGCTGCTCGCAGGGGCCTGGGCCCCCGTGGCACGCGTGCCGGACGGCTGGGCTGAGCTGCTGCAGCGTTACGGAAATCCTCCGCTCTGGAGAGCCGCCGCACCCATGCCCGTCCTGGCCGGCAGCGACCCGCCGATCGTACGGGCGAGTGGCAATGCCATCACGTCCTGGAGTGAGGAGACCCACCAGAGAGACGAGACCTTGGTCTGGTGGGACGCCAGCAGCCAGGCACTGTTGGCGGTGGGAGAGCAGCCGCCAAGCCAGGTGGCCATCGATGGTTGGGTCGATCCCCAGGTGGAGTTCGGCTCCGTGGAGCGTGGGCAGATGGCAGCGGCTGGGCGGGCGCCGGCCTCCGCGTTCCGAGGCGCCTTTACCCTGGACGATCTGCTCCTGGACGCCCTCTTGCTCCCCGCCCCCGGCCGCTGGGAGGTCTCGGTGGACGCGCTGCGAGCCGAACGTCTTGAGCTCAGCGTAGGACTGGCGGACCGGGCCTGGCTGCTGGCAGGAGAGGTCCTCCATCGCTCTCGGCAGCGCACGGACGGCGTGGTCATGGCCGTGGAGGTCGTCACCGCAGAGGGTGATGTCGACCGGCTCTGGAGTCTCGCCATCGATGGCTCGGCCGCCGGCGACGCCTACCAAGAGGCTGTGGTCGACCTGTCTGCCTACCAGGGCCAGGCGCTGACCCTGCGGCTGATCACCGAGGCAGGCCCCAAGGGCAATGGAGACTTCGACTACGCCCTCTGGGGCGGCCTGCGCCTGCGGGGGGCCCCTCGGCGAGCGCCCCCCAGACCTCACGTGGTGCTGATTGACATCGACACCCTGCGCGCCGATCGCCTGGGCGCCTACGGTTCGCGATCGGGGCTGACCCCGCAGCTCGACGCCTGGGCCGAGGGCCGGGGCACCGTGTTCACCGACGCCATCTCCGTGGCCTCATGGACCCTGCCCGCCACGGCCTCCATGCTCACCGGCCTGGCGGTGCATCAACACGGCGTGGAGCGTGCCGTGGGCGCCTTGGGCGAGGATTTGCCCACGCTCGCTGGCTTGCTGCGCCAGTCGGGCTACGAGACTCTGGCCGTGGCTTCAGGGGGCTACCTCCGTCCCGCGTTCGGTCTGGCTCAGGGCTTCGAGCGCTATCGCACCGCCGCGCCCGACAACACCGACTTCTCGGAGGCCCTGGGCTGGGTGGCTGAACGTGATAGCGAGCGGCCGTTCTTTCTGTTCGTGCACACCTACGCGGTCCACGCTCCCTATCCCTTCGACGCGGCCCGGGTCGATCCCCACTACGACGGCCCCTTCTCAGGGCTGGACGTGGACTACGGCAACGTGATGGACCCGTACAGAGAGGGCGAACTCAACCTGACCCCCGGCGACCGAGACTACGTGACCGCTCTCTACGACGGTCTCGTGGCCAACATGGACGGAGCCATCGGTGACCTGCTGACGCAACTGGGCGAACTGGTGGGGGACGAGCCCATGCTGGTGGTGTTCACGTCGGACCACGGCGAGGCCCTGTTCGAGCACGAGGTGCTGGGCCACGGGCAAGAGGTCTATCAGGAGCTGCTGTCCGTACCCTTGGTGATCGCGTTCCCGAACGAGTCAGAGCGTGTGCCCCGGCGGGACGACCCGGCCAGCCTTGTGGACATCGTGCCCACGGTGCTCGACGTGGTGGGCTTGCCCGTCCCCGAGGGGCTGGCCGGGCGCAGTCTGTTGGTGGCACAGCCAGAGCACCGGGTGCGGGTCGCCCGTCACTTCTCAGAGATTCAGCAGCGGGCGGTGATCTCGGCAGGTCTCAAGCTCATCGAACGCTGGGCCCAGGGCGACGAGAGCCAGGTGCATCGTGAGCTCTACGACCTGACCGTCGACCCAGGCGAGCGCTCCAGCCTCGATTGGCAGGACGACCCTCGGGTGCGCACGCTGCAACATCGCCTGGAGGTCTACCAGGCCGAGCACGGCCCGCCCGACGCCGCCAGCAGCGAGACGGCGACCCTCGACGAGGACGCCCAGGCCCAGCTGCGTGCCCTGGGCTACCTGGGCGACGGCTGATCGCCCAGCCAGCCTGGCCCGGGGTGTGAGGCCTCAGGTCAGCACAGGCCACAGCCGACGCCGCCCTCAGACCTGAATGCGCCGCCAGCTCACAGCGTCGCCCTTGCCATCGAGGATCTCGATGCCGAGGGCAGCCAGCTCGTCACGAAGGGCGTCCGCGGCGGCCCAGTCTTTATCGGCCCGTGCTTGCGTCCGTCGCTGCACCAGCTCTTCGATGGCCTGATCTTGATCGGCGTTGTCACCCGAAGTCTCTTCGACCTGGAGTACATCGAGCAGTCTGTCGAAGCGGCGCAGGGCGGCCAGGGCTGCCGCCGCCTCTTCGCCTTCGGGCTGGCGTCGGTGACCCTCGTGCACCAGGCTGAACACCCCGTCGAGGGCGCCGGACACGTTCAGGTCGTCGTTCATGGACTCGTCGAAACGTGTCACGCAGGCAGCCACCCACTCCGGCGGGTCGCCAGCGTCGGCGCCCTGGCTGCGTTGCTCCATCTCGTCGGCGAAGAGGCGCAGACGGCGTACGTTTCCTGCGGCCTCCTTCAGCCCGTCAAAGGTGAAGTTGATCACCTGGCGATACTGGGCCCGCAGCAAGGCGAAGCGCACCGCAACCGGTGAGTGACCCATCTCGGCCAGCTGCTCCACGGTGTACAGGTTGCCCAAGGACTTGCTCATCTTGCGCCCCTCGACCTGCAGGAAGCGCGTGTGCATCCAGTGCCGCGAGAAGGTCTTGCCCGTGGCGCTCTGCCCCTGGGCGATCTCGCACTCGTGGTGCGGGAAGATGTTGTCTTCGCCGCCGGTGTGGATGTCGAGGGTCTCCCCCAGCAGGTGTTGTCCCATGGCCGAGCACTCGATGTGCCAACCCGGGAAGCCGCGGCCGAAGGGGGAGTCCCACTGCATGATGTGATGGTCGTCGCGCTTCCACAGGGCGAAGTCGCGGGGGTCGCGCTTCTCGTCGAGCACGTCGACCCGGGCACCGGCGATCAGATCGTCGCCCGTGTTGCCCGACAGGCGCCCGTACTCTTCGAAGCTCTTCACGTCGAAGTAGATGTTGCCGCCCGCTTCGTAGGCATGACCCCGTTCGATCAGCTGTTCGATCTGGGTGATCATCTGGGGGATGTACCTGGTGGCCCGGGGGTAGTGATGAGCCCGCTGGATGCGCAGCCGATCAATGTCGGCCATGAACATCTCGGTGTACTTCTCGGCGATCTTCCAGGGATCGAGCTGCTCCTTGGCGGCAGCGGCCTCCATCTTGTCTTCGCCGCGCTCCGGGTCGTCGTCGCGCAGGTGCCCCACGTCGGTGATGTTCATCACCTGGGTCACCTCGTAGCCGGCGAGCTCAAGCCAGCGCCGCAGCACATCGGCAAAGATGAAGGCCCGAAAGTTGCCGATATGGGCCTGCCCGTAGACAGTGGGGCCACAGTTGTAGATATGGACCTTGCCTGGCTCAGCGGTGGTCAGGGGCACCTTGCGGCGCAACAACGTGTCGTGGAGTTCAAAAGCCATGGTGGGGGATGATCTCCTATTCTCCAGGCTCAGACCACCGCCGCACGGGAGGCTGCGGGGAGCGGGCGGTGGGCCATTGCGCGCCGGCCGGTCAAGGCAGGGTCGGGACGGGGCAACGCGTCGGTCGTCGGAGCGCCATTTTCGGGACAGCCCGCATCGCGAGCAGGCTGCACGCCGAGAGCCGCCCGCCGAGCAGGTCCCGATGGCGCAAGCTCTTCGTTGTCGAATCCTCGACGAATCCACTGATCCGCCTCCGGTTCTTCGCCTCGACTTGACACCATGGAGACGCACTCGTCATCACGGCTCTCGGTGTGCAGCCTGCTAGACTGCGCCGACGCCTGCCGCCTGGAGCCCCGCCCCCTTGCCCGAGTCCCCTAGCTTGATCTGGAAACTGGCCTCTGTCGTGGGCTTTCTCTGCCTGGTCAGTGCCTACCTGGTCAACCAGCGGGGCGGCTGCTCGACCGAGGGCTGGCGCTACCTCTGGGCCAACACCCTGGGCGCGGGACTGCTGGCGGCCTACTCCGCCAAGATCGACGAGCCCGTGTTCGTCGGGCTGGAGGGCTTCTGGTGCCTGGCCAGCCTGTGGCAATGGAAGCAGGCCCTGGGCACACCAGACGACAGGGCCTCATGAGCACGATCATCCGGCTCGACGACGTGGTGGTGTCCTACGGCAAGCGGGTGGCGCTGCACAGCCTGAACGCCGAGGTCGAAGGGGGCGCCGTGGGGCTGCTGGGCCCGAACGGCGCTGGCAAGTCGACGCTGATGAAGTCGTTGCTGGGGCTGGTTCCTCTTTCGGGCGGCCAGGCCGAGGTCCTGGGCTGCTCCGTGCGCAAGGAGCCCAAGCGGCTGCGCAGGCTCATCGGCTACATGCCTGAGCGCGAGGCAGCCTTTCCGCACTTCACCGGTTTTCAGGCCACCTGGTACGCCGGGCGGCTCGCGGGCATGCCCGACGCCGACGCGCGCCGCCGTGCCCACGAGGTGTTGCTGTTCGCTGGTCTCGAAGAGGCCCGCTACCGCGAGGTGTCCACCTACAGCACGGGCATGAAGCAGCGGGTGAAGCTGGCCCAGGCCCTGGTTCATGATCCTGACCTGCTGCTGCTCGACGAGCCCACCAATGGGCTCGACCCCAAGGGGCGCGACGAAGTGCTGGGTCTGATCGAGACCCTGTCCGCAAGCAAGGGTGTGCACGTGATGCTCAGCAGTCACCTGCTTCGTGATGTCGAACAGGTGTGTCAGTCGGTGGTGGTCATGCGCCAGGGTCGCATCGTCAAGCACGGTGACATCAACGAGCTGCAGCACTCGACCGAGAACGCCTGCCGCCTGACGGTCTCCGGCGATCACGAGTCGTTCCTCGCGGTGGCAGCGGCTCGTGGACTCGACGCCCGGGTGGGCCCACGGGGCGACCTTGAGCTGCGCTTTGCCGGGGCGCCCGATGCAGGCGCGGTGTTTGCTGTGGCCGCGGCGGCGGGTTGTGTGCTGCAGAGCCTGCGGCCCCTGCGCTTGAGCCTTGAAGAGGTGCTGCTCGATGTCCTCGACGGGGGCGTCGTCTGATGGTCATCCACGATCGCAGCTACAGCCGCTGGGACGGGGACAAGACCAGCGGTCCCCGGCCCTGGTGGGTCATTCTCGATCGGGGCGTGCTGACCGGCCTGAGCCAGCTGTTCAAGCGCAAGCTGTTCGCCCAGGCCTTCTGCCTCGCGGCCTACGGCCCCTTCTTGGCGGGCGTGGGCCTGCTCTACGCGAACTTCTTCTTCTCGACCAACCTCGATTTCGCCAACGAAGCCCGGCAGTTGCAAGAGGGCGGACTGCTCGACCTGGTCACACCCAGCGGCGATACCGCCTTCTTCTACCTCTTCTTCATCCAGAAGTGGTTCGCCCTGGTGCTCTGCGTGATTGTGGGCGCCGGTCTGATCGCCGAAGACCGCCGCACGAACGCCCTCGAGATCTATCTGAGTCGGCCCGTCCTGGTGGTGGAGTACCTGCTGGCCAAGGCATCGATCCTGGGCTTCTTCATTGCCATGGTCACGGTGGTGCCCGCGGTGATCTTGATTCTGGTGCACATGGCCCTGACGGATCCTGCAGACATGGTCATGGGAGAGCAGCTGGGCTTGATGGGCTGGGTGGTCCTGGCTGGCGGACTGGCAGGCCTGGTGTTGTCCCTGCTGGTATTGACCGCGTCGAGTCTGTCCCAGCGCGCCCGGTCGGCCTCCATCAGCTTCGTGGCCTTTCTGGTGCTGTTCGAAGGGGTCATTGGCGGCATGGTGCGGGAGATCTTCCGCAACGACGCACTGAAGGCCCTGTCCATCGAGTTCAACGTAGGGCAGTGCATGGCCTGGCTGCTCGACTCTCCTGCGAACTTCGACGAGACCGTGCCGGTGGGCACTTCGGCCACCGTGCTGGCTGTTCTGGTGGTCGTCTGCCTGGCGATCATCCGCCGACGTATTCGTCCGGTGGAGATCGTGGCATGACCACTGCTGAGTCTCGCACGGTGTCCCGGCCAGCCACAGAGCTGCGCCTCGAGCGGGTGACCCGTTGGTATGGCGATGTGATCGCGCTCAACGACGTCGATCTCTGCTTCGGACCTGGGGTCACGGGCTTGCTCGGCCCGAACGGAGCGGGCAAGACCACCATGATTCGGTTGATGGTGGGCCTGGCCAAGCAAGGCGATGGTCGAGTCCTGCTCGACGGCGCGCCCGTTCGCAACAACCTGTCAGCCCTGGCGCGCATCGGCTACGTGGCGGATGGCGACGGCCTCTACGATGAGCAGAAGGCGCGAGAGTTTCTTCACGATCAGGCGCGCTTGAGAGGCTTTCAGGGCGACGCTGCCCACAGTCGGGCTGACGTCGTGCTGGAGCGGGTCGGGCTCAGCGCCGCCGCAGACCGTCCCATCGGGGGCTTCAGCAAGGGCATGCGTCAGCGGGTCAAGCTGGCCCAGGCGCTGTTGCACGATCCCGACGTGCTGGTGCTCGACGAGCCCCTCACCGGTCTCGACCCGATCATGCGCAGAGACTTCATCCAGGTGGTCCGAGAGCTGGGCGACGAGGGTGTCACGGTCGTCGTCTCCAGCCATGTGCTCCACGAGATCGAGGCCATGACCGATGCCATCGTGCTCATGCGCTACGGCCAGGTCCTGGCCGAGGGCACGGTCACCGATATCCGCGACAAGCTCGACACCGAGCCTCGGCGGGTGGCCCTGTCCACCCCTGAACCGCGCACCCTGGCCCGTCGGCTGATCACCGTCGATGGCCTGGTGACCGGTCTCAGCTTCGACGACGGCCTGCTCACGGTGCTGACCCTCGACCCAGAGCAGTTGTGCGAGCAGGTGCAGGAGCTCGTGCTCGCGGGAGACATCTCTGTCTCGTCCATCGATCCCCTCGACGAAGACCTCCGCTCGGTCTTCGCCTATCTCGTCCAATGAGACGCTCAGAGCCAGGTGTGAACACAGGGTTGAGACGACCAGCCACCCCCACGGGTTTGGCCGCCGTTCGCGTCGCCCTGGGCACCTCGACGGCCGGTGCGCTCAAGGGGCGTCGCTTGCTGGGCATGGTCATCTTGATGGGCCTGCCCATGGTCATCTTCGCACTGCGGGCGGTGTTCGCTGAAGGCGGCCGGGGCACGGGCTTCACCTCGTTCGCCTTCGTGGTGGTGCACATCTACGGCACCTTGCTCTTGCCCATGTCGTTGATCTGGATGGGCACGGGCGCCTTTGGTGACGAGTGGTCCAAGGGGACGGCCCACTACGTGGTGGGTGTGCCCCTGCCTCGCTGGGCTCTCGTCGTGGGTCGTTGGCTGGCCACCGTGCGCAGGGCCCTGTGTTTCGTGCTGCCAGCGATCAGCGTGGTCTTCTTGCTCTGCGAGCTGCCCTATCCTGGAGGCGTGCAGGAGTACGCCCTCGATCTGGGCTGGTCGTTGGTCGTGATCTCGCTCATGTGCATGGCCTACAGCGCCCTGTTCATCTGTCTGGGCTTGCTGCTGAAGCGGGCGGTGATCATGGCGCTCGTTTACGTCTTTGCCGTAGAGGCCGCGATCTCCAAGCTGCCCCAGGCGTTCGCGAGCCTCTCCATGTCGTTCCACGGGCGCAACCTGCTCTGGCAGATCACCGATCGCAATGAGTTTGAGCCGCCGTTGATCGGCAGCGGCGGTCCCTTCGACGCCGAGCCACATTCCATAGGCGTCTCTCTTCTGGCGATCGTGCTCATGACGGCCATCGCCTTGCTCTTGGCTTCCGTTGCACTCTGGCACAAGGAGTGCGGCGGCAGCGCGGGCGGGGCGGACGAAGAGACCTGAGCAACGCCCGTCACCGGGCTGTAGCAGATCCCATGACCTACAGGCCTCGTCGCACCCTCGCGACGGCCCTGGTGACACATGCAGGCCAGACTCTTCGCTGTGTGTTGAGGGCGGCGGCGCGCTAGACTGGTCTGTGCACCTTGACGAGCATCGCGACAGCCCGGGGGGGCTGCCCGACGAGACATCGCGTACGAGGCGCAGGATCGGTCCCGGAGTGGTTGGAGAGCTGCCCCGGGGCTGGAGGGAGGTACCAGGATGGCGGGAGTCACATCACCAGAGACCTATGGCCACGGTGGCGCAAGCGGCGCGATCCGCTCGCTGAGCGATGGCCAGGGACCGACCCGTGTGGTCGCGGTTTGCGATGAACCGACCAACCTGGCTTCGTTGCTATGGGGTGGGGTGCTGGGGCTGCTCTCCGCAGCTCTCTTGCTGGTCATGGTTCTCCCGGGCCTGAACGCAGGCGAGTTGGCCTGGGGGCCAGAGCTAGCGACCGTGGCGGCCTGCTTGATCCCGGCCTGGCTGCTGTCGACCTGGGCCTTCACCAAGTGCACGGGCGATCTGCTGCTCGTGTCTCGCCGTGCCTGCGCGACGGGAGCCCTCGAGTTTCTGATCCTGGGCCTCTGGTTTCGTGCCGATGGACTGGCCGGCGCTGCCAGCGAGGGGGCGCAGCTCTCTGCTCAGAGCGTCCCCCTCCTGTCTCAGCAGCTGGCAGGGACACCGGCGACCGTGGGGCTGTGGATCTGCCTGCTGGGCTGGCTGGCCTGCCGAGCCCTGGCCGCACCCCGTCAGCCAGCCAGGTCGCCAAGCTGACAGCTACGAAGGTTGGGACAGGGCGCCCGTGGGCCAGAAGTAGGCGACCATCTTGGCCGCCAGACGAGCCGCCAAAAACTCTGACGGGCGGCTGTCGCCCTGGGGAGCCAGCTCGGTGATGTCGGCGCCCACCACACGGCAGTGCCTGGCCACCATGGCCAGCAGGCCCGTGACGTCGAACCAGGACATCCCGCCAGGTTCAGGAGTGCCGGTGGCTGGCATGATCGACGGGTCGAGACCATCGAGGTCGACGGTGATGAAGACCGGGCGGCCCACCAGGGTCTGCAGAATTTCCCGCTGCCAGGCCACCCGCCCGACGATGTTCCGGGCCCACCACACGGTCAGCCCGCGCTCGGCCACCAGTTCGGCCTCCTCTCGGCTGCAGCTGCGCATGCCCGCCTGAACCAGGGGCACGCCGTGGTCGAGAAACCGTCGAGCGATGCAGGCGTGGTTGTGGCGGCTGCCTTCGTACGTATCCCGCAGATCGAGGTGAGCATCGACCTGGACCACGGCGAGATCTGGGTAGCGGGCATGGAGGGCCGCGAACTGGCCATAGGTGACCGAGTGCTCGCCGCCCAGGCCCAGGGTGATCTGCCCGTTGTCCAGGTGCTCGTCGTGCAGGGCCCGCAGCTGCTCCACCATCTCTTCGGGGGGCAGGGTGGCGAAGGCAGCCCGGGGCGCAGGCCAGCGCACGGTGTACGACAGCTCTTCCAGGTCCACGGCGACCTCTTCGTCCCAGGTCTCGACGTTGGCCGAGGCCTGGAGCAGGGCCCGAGGCCCCAGGTCTGCGCCCTTGCCGTAGGTGCTGGTGAGGTCATAGGGCGCGCAGATCAGGGCCAGCTGGGCCGCCTGCCCTGCGTCGGGCAGGCCCAGAAAGGTGGGCTCGGACATGGGCTGGGTGGCCTCTGAGAGGGAGATCCGCAGGGGCCATTGGGCCTGCAAGGGTCGAGTTGTTCAAGAGCGAGGCTTGGTGGGTCTTGGCACTCCGGATTCGATGGCTATACTTCCCGCCAGCAGAAAACGGCATCCCGAATCGTTCAACGGCAGGACACCAGATTCTGGTTCTGGGAATCTAGGTTCGAATCCTAGTTCGGGAACCATCTCTCTCGCTGCGTGCGGGGTCGAGATGGAGAGCGCCGGCGAGGGCCTGGGGAGGTCCGCCGGGATCGCGTCGGCTGGGGCCGGCGCGCCGTAGCACGGCCACCGAGATGGGCGGCTCGGCGGCCACGTTCACACCTCGATGTCGAAGAAGAAGGTCTCGGCCTGCCGGTCGATGACGACGGCGAAACGCAGCTGCCACGAACCGCGCATGTGCAACAGCATGCCGTCGATGCGGAACCGACCGTTTCCCAAGGCCTCGATCTGAGGCAGCTGCACCATGCCGTGCCCGTGGGCCGGCATGTCCGCGGTGACGTGCAGCTCGGCGTCGAGCACCGGCGCGCCCTCGTCGTGCAAGACCACGTCCATCGAGAACTCTGCGTTGCGCAGCAGCCGGTGAGCCGTGGTCGAGGGGCGCCAGGCCAGGCTGTACCAGCCGTGGTAGCCGTCTGAGCTGCGCCAGCCCGCCTGCTCGGTGAGGGCGCCCAGCGACCCTGGCGACGACGCCGCGGTGGCCGTCAACCCAGGGGCCGAATCAGTGGCCGAAGCTGTCACTCCGGGAGCCGCCCTCGCACCTGGCACCTGCCCGCCAGCGCGCCGACCCGGCTCGTCTGCGACCGCCTCGCGCCCGGGTTCGTCACCAGACGTACCGCAGCCGACGGGAAAGGCCAGCACCCCCCAGGACAAGCAAAGCAGCCACCGGGCGGCGACGCGCAGACCGGCACGGCACCACGAGGTCGCCGATGGAGGAGCAGCCATGGCCGTAGTATCGCTCCCTAGCCCGTGTGCGAGCAACCGTTGGCCAGCCTAGGCCACGAAGCGTTTGCACCAGTTGCCAGACGGCCGCACCGCCTACGACTTGCGCCGGCTGGTCGGGTGGGGGTGTGGTGTGGGTGCGCCCACCGGAGCTGCTTGGTCGTGATGGGGGCGGGCTTTGAACTACCTACGCGCCCTCTTGGGCCCCAGCGGTTGGTCGAGGCCGGACGCCTAGCGCCCGCTCACCATCTTGTCGATCCAGATCGGCGCGAAGGGCGAGGTGCAGCCCTTCGACACCGGGTAGTCGCGGTAGAGGCCCAGTGCCTCGCCGATCGCGAGGGCGCGCTTGCGATGCTTCTTGTGGTGGATGCCGATGTTCACCAGGCAGGTGTTCATCGTCCACTGGGCCTGGGGCGGGGCGGTGGGCATCTCGGACTCGAGCCGATCGAGCAACGCCACGAGGTCGAGCCCGTCCGGGCTCTTCACGACCCGCGTCGCGGTCAGGCTCCAACCCGCGCGGGCTGTCATCGCGTCCTTCGACGCCATCCAGTCCTGGCGAACGGGCTCTGTGTCCGGGTGCTTCTTGATCACGTACGAGCTCAACCAGTCCGCGACCCATTCGCAGGTGCCTTCACTGGTCATCGAGGTCAGCTGGTCGGTCGTCAGGTCCTTCGGGCGTACGAGCAGGATCGCCAGCATCTGCCCGTCGGCGTTGCCGGTCGCCCAGAGGCCGAGGCCCAGGTCGTGGTCGACCTTGATCTCTTTCGCCAGCTTGCGGATGTCGCCCGTCTTGACGCCGAACTGGTTCTCGCCCGCGCCGCGCTTCGCGTTGAACGCCCGACGCTTTTCGTCACCCAGCTTCTCGAGCCGGGCCATGGCCTGCTTTGTGTTCATGGCTGCGATCATAGAGGCGGCTCCGCAGGGAGTCCACGGGCACCGACTCGCCGACCGTGCTCACGTTGCCACGTTTTCGCCGCCTTGCTAGACTTTGCGTCCGCGTCCGTCGCGCTGCCTGAACCGCTGCGAGAACTGCCGCTCAAGTCCTGGACCGACCATGCCCTTCGTTCGACGACATCACTGAATGCACCAGCGCGTCGGAGTTCCCGACGCGATCACAATGCGATCGGCATAGGGGCGACCTCCTGCCGAAGCGCAGGAGATCTCCATGGCCCAACGGCCCGAACCCTTCGAAGACCTTTCCCAGCGCACCCCGCTCCCCGCAACGAACGACCTGTTCGTCGTCGACCTCAGGCGCTGCATCGGTTGCCACGCCTGCACCGTGGCCTGCAAGACGGCGCACGACGTGCCGCTGGGCTCGTTCCCCCTGCGTGTGCGCTGGCTGCCGCGGCCCGACGGCAAGAGCTACGCGTTCGTGCCCGTCTTCAGCGCATCGCTCTGCGGGGGTGACCCCGAGAGTCTGGCCGTGGGCCTGGATCCGGCATGCGTCCGCGCCTGCCCGACCGACGCGCTCGTCTACGGAGAGCGCGAGAGCGATCCGATCGCTGCGCTTGTGGAGGCGCACGAGACGGAGCCGTTGAGTGGTCCCGAGGCCACCGACCTGAAGCAGAACGTCACCTACATCGGCCTCGCAGGGTTCGAGGGCCGCGAGCTGCATCGGGGGGCGGCGCTCGATCCCCGCGACCCCGATCCCATCTACGAGCAGAAATAGCGACCCATGGCACTGAAGCGGCGAGAGTTCTTGAAGATGTCAGCGGGGCTGGCGACGGCGATGGCGGCTCCCGTCTGGGTGTCGTGCGCCTCGCGCAATGCGACGGCATCCCGCGCGGCTGGCGAGACGCCGGGGACAATCGATTACAACCGCGCTGTGGCCAAGCCGACCATCTGCTTCGGTTGCACGACCCACTGCGGCGTGATCGGCTGGGTGCAGGACGGCCGGGTGAGGCTGATCGAAGGCAATCCTAACGATCCAAACAGCCAGGGCGCGATCTGCAGCAAGGCCAATGGCCTGATCGAGGCCACCGAGGACCCCGAGCGGCTGCTTCACCCGTTGCGGCGCATCGGCCCGCGGGGCTCTGGAGACTGGGAGCGCATCTCCTGGGACGAGGCTCTCGACGAGGTCGCTGGCAAGCTGCGCGCCTTGCGCGAGGCCGGGACGCCCGAGCAGTTCGTCTTTCACTACGGTCGCGACAAGACCAAGGGCTTCAGCAAGCGCTTCACCCATGCCTTCGGCACTCCCCATCGCCTGAACCGCCGATCGATCTGCAGCAGCAACCGGCGTGTCCCTTTGATGAGCTTCTACGGGCGTGAGTTCGAGTGGGAGACTCAGGACCTGGAGCACACGAAGCTGGTGCTGAACTTTGGCGCGAATCCGATGGAGGCCTACCAGGGTGGTCTCTACATGCGCAAGCGGCTGATGGACGCGCGCGTCGATCGGGGCGCGCGGCTGGTCACCTTCGAGGTGCGACCCTCGGCGACGGCCTCGGTCTCGGACGAGTTCTTCTCGGTGAGATCGGCGTCGGACGGTGCCATTGCCCTGGCCATGGCCCAGGTCATCGTCGCAGAAGGCCTGGCCGACGAGGCCTTCTGGCGGCGTTGGGCGAACATGCCCTTCGAGGATCTGCCCGGGCTTCTGGCGCCATACACGCCGGCGTTCGCCGAGGCCGAGAGTGGCGTGCCCGCGGCCGACATCCGGCGCCTCGCCATCGAATTCGCGGAGGCGGCGCCGGCCTGCTGCACCCTCTCCAATCGTGGGTCGGCCAAGCACTACAACGGCGTTCAGGCCGATCGCGCCATCCGCATGCTCGACGTTCTGGTGGGCAACGTGGGCAAGCCGGGGGGCTACTGCCTCTCGTCGTTGCGCATGTGGAAGAACCGGTACGGCCAGGAAGGTCTTCCCGTGATCGACCAACCGGCGCCGCATCCGAAGGGCCCCCGACCCTGGAAGCCCGGCACTCGCGAGTTCGAGGCCCTGCCCGAAGAGGTTCAAGAGCGCGTCGCTGCCTTCCCTCCCGAGTGGCAGGACAAGTACTTCGGCGAGCTGGCCACGCCTTCGAAGTACCCGCTCTCCTGGCACTGGTACTCCATGCGGGTCGGCCAGATGGTCTATCCGTACATCAAGGAGGGCCGCCAAAAGGTCGGCGCCTACATGTCGTTCACCCTGGGTGCTGCTTATGGGTTTCCTGAGTCTGATGTGGCGCGCGAGGTGCTCGCCGACGAGTCACTGATCCCGTTCCACGTGGCCATCGACATCAGCTACGGCGAGCAGGCAGCGCTGGCCGACATCATCCTGCCCGATGCCACCGCTCTCGAACGCTGGGATGCCCACTCGACCAACAGCTATGGCTTGCGACCCTACACGGGTATTCGGCAACCCCTCGTGGAGCCTCGTGGCGAGGCGCGCCCGGCCCAGTGGATCTGGCAGCAGCTGGCCCAGCGCATCGGCGGGGGGATGGAGCGCTACTTCGAGTGGGATGATCTGGAGGACTACTACCGGCAGTGGTACGAGCAGCTTCCCGTCGACTGGGAGACCTTCCTGCGTGAGGGCATCTGGCAAGACAAGGACCGCCCGCTCGACTACGAGCTCTACGAGCGGGAACTCACCGCCGACGAGCTTGAGGGGACCGAGGTCGAGGCTGAGACCGGTCTCGTGTTCAAGGGCTCGGGCTCCGACCGGAAGGCCGTTGGCATCGTGCGCGATGGTCGCGCCGTTCGGGGCTTCCCCACGCCCTCGCGCACGATCATGGTGGAGGATCCTGTCTTCCCCCTCGCCGCAGAGAAGACGGGGCTCGCCGCCGACGATCCCAACGCCCAGGCGCGGCCCCTCTACTTCAGGGTGCCCGAGCACGAGGACCTCGGAGACGACGAGTACGTGTTCGCGACGTTCAAGTGGAACGTCCATACGCAGGGCCGCTCGGCGTCGTGGGCCCAGGCGGCCGAGATCGTGCACACGAACCATGCGTGGATGGCTCCCGCGACGGCCGAGAAGCTCGGCGTCACCACGGGGGACTGGGTCGAGATCACGACCTATCGTCCCCGGGGTGAGACCTATCGTGCAGGAGAAGAAGAACCCGTCGGCGTGCTCCGCAATCGTGTGCGCGTCGTGCCGGGCCAGCATCCGCGGGTGATCTCCTGTTCGCACCACGCGGGCCACTGGGAGCAGGGCACGACGGCGCGGGCCGCCTCGCCGGTGGGGTCGGCATCCGAGGCGCCCCGCAACGGCAGCCTGCGTGAGGACCTCTGGTGGTCGCGCGAACACGGTGGGGTCGGCAACGGAGAACCCCTGAACCGCGTGCTGCCGATCAACCCCCAGCCCCTGGTGGGCGGGCAGAACTGGTTCGACACCGTGTGCCGCGTCCGAAAGGTGGCCGAGCGCGAGGGTTGAGGGCCGCGGTGACCGAGACCCGGCTGCAGGCGCGTCAGCCCAGGGACAGGCCTCGCTTTCGCGTGGAAACCGCGGTGGTGCGAGGGTATGAACGAGTCTCTTGAGGAGACGATCTGCATGGCGGGACCGCTCGGAGGGATTCGGGTTCTTGACCTGAGCCGCATCCTGGCCGGGCCCTGGGCCAGCCAGATGCTGGCCGATCTCGGCGCCGAGGTGATCAAGGTGGAACGCCCTGGCAGCGGTGACGACACCCGCGCCTGGGGGCCGCCCTACATGAGCTCGGCGAGTGGCGAGCCCACCAGCGAATCCGCTTATTATCACAGCGCCAACCGCGGCAAGCTCTCGGTCTGCATTGACATGACCGCTGCCGAGGGGCAGCGCCTGCTCCGTGAGCTGGCTTCAGGCAGCGACGTCTTGATCGAGAACTTCAAGGTCGGCGGGCTGCAGAGATACGGACTCGACTTCGACAGTCTTCAGGCGATCAATCCGCGCCTGGTGTATTGCTCGATCACCGGCTTCGGGCAGGACGGGCCCAGCGCGTCCCGAGCTGGCTACGACTTCATGATCCAGGCCATGGGCGGACTCATGAGCGTGACCGGAGAAGGCGACGGTCCGCCGATGAAGAGCGGCGTGGCGCTGGCGGATGTACTGACCGGGCTCTACGCCGCCAACGCGATCCAGGCGGCCCTCATGCACCAGCGCGCCACCGGGCAAGGACAGCACATCGACATGGCCCTGCTCGATGTGCAGGTGGCGTCGCTGGCCAACCAGGCGATGAACTACCTGGCCACCGGGGTCAACCCCGAGCGACTCGGCAACGCGCACCCCAACATCGTGCCCTATCAGGCCTTTCCTACGGCCGACGGTCACATCGTCCTGGCCATCGGCAACGACGGGCAGTTCGAGCGCTTCTGCGAACTCGGTGGGCGCGGGGACCTGGCGGCGGATGATCGCTTCGGGAAGAACAGCGACCGCGTCAGGCACCGTGAGATGCTGATCCCCATCGTCGTCGAGATCATGGCGCAGAGATCGAGCGCAGAATGGCTTGAGGCGCTCCATCAGCGTGGCATTCCCTGCGGGCCGATCCAGCAGCTCGACCAGGTCTTCGACGATCCCCAGGTGCGACATCGTGGTCTGAGGCTCGACCTTGAACATCCCGAGGCTGGGACCGTGCCCAGCGTCGCCAACCCGATCCGCCTGTCACGGACCCCGATCGCATACGACCGCGCACCGCCGCTGCTGGGGCAACACACGGACGAGGTCTTGAGTCGGCTGGTCAATCTTGACGCCCAGGCCCTCGCCCAGCTGCGCGCCGACGGTGTGATCGCCTGAGACCGCTGACGCCGTCCTGCCGCGCCTCGCGCTGCACGCCGGCGGACAGGCGCTGCCGTTCAGCGCGCGCATCCGGGTACCCTGGGGAACCGACTCGTCGCCGAGCCTCGCCAGCCGCCGCTCCGTTGCGCTACTGGTCCACGTTGCGGAAGGGCGAGAGCGGGCCTGGTCCTCCGGGGTTGTTCATTCCCGCTCCTCGCTGGTCGTCGAAGAAGCACCATGGAACATTCTCAGCAGCTGATCGAAGTGTCCACGCCGGGGCGCGGGCTTATCGACGTCACGGAGCAAGTGGCGGCGGCTGTCGTCACGTCGGGCATCACCACGGGGCTGGCGGTTGTCTTCTGCCGGCATACGTCCTGCAGCCTGCTGATCCAGGAGAACGCCGACCCCAGCGCCGCCAGCGATCTGCTGCAGTGGCTCGAACGGCTGGCTCCCGATGGCGACCCCCGCTATCGCCACTCTGCCGAGGGACCCGACGATATGCCGGCCCATCTGCGCGCTGCGGTGACGTCTACGTCAGAGACCATCCCCATCGTGGCGGGGGCGTTGGGCCTGGGTACCTGGCAGGGCCTCTATCTGGCGGAGCATCGTCTGGCCCCACACCGCCGCCAGCTGTTGGTGCATCTCAGCGGAAGCTGAGCGCCGCGTGGGTGGGAGCCGCTCGTCTCAGCCAGCCGGTTGCTGCTTCAGCAGCCACTCGCGCACAGCTTCGGCAATCTCGGGTTTGATCACGTGACCCGCATCGAAGTGCTGCACCGTGACCTCTGCTCCATGGCCGCGCAGGAGTGTCGCCGTGGCCTCCGCGACCTCGACTCCGATGGCCTCGTCTTGCCGACCGTGTTGAATGAGCACCGGGCGGCCCCCGACATGGGGAAACGGGTTGCCGCCGTACTCATCGCGAAAACCTCCCGCCTGACTGACCCAGCCTGCCACCTGATCGAGGTGACGGAGGGCGGTGTAGTGGGTCATGTACGCGCCTTGGGAGAAGCCCGCCAACCAGATGCGCCGGGTGTCCGCGCCCAAGGCCTGGGCGGCCTTTTCGATGAGCTGCCAGAGGGCCTCGCTGCTGGCCTGCAGGCTGGCGAAGAAGGCCTCTCGGTCTTCAGGGGTGTAGAGATACCAGGCCCGTCCCAGGCGCACCTTGCGCTCCGGGCGACGCACTTCGAAGGGATGAAAGGCATCGGGAAAGGCGGCGGCGAAGTGCTCGGGCACGGCGGCGGACATCCACCGTTGCTGACGGGCGCCGTCCTGGCCCTGGCCATGGAGCACGACCAACAGGGGCGGGGGGCCATTGCCAGGCGCCACGGGCTCTTGCAGCCTGCAGCGCACCTCTGTGGTGAACGGGATGGAGACCTGGTCGCGCTCTGACATGGGCTCAGAAGAGCTTCTGCGCGCCGGTGATGAAGGGGTTGCTGCGCCGCTCCGCTCCGATGCTGGTGGAGGGGCCGTGGCCGGTGACCACCAGGGTGTCGTCGTGCAGATCCATGAGCTTGCCTCGCAGGCTGGCCAGGATCTGATTCGAGTCGCCGCCCCAGAGATCGGTGCGGCCGATGCTCCCCTGAAACAAGGTGTCGCCGGCGAAGAGCAGGGGGCGTCCGTCCCGTTCGATGAGGAAGCAACAGCTGCCCGGCGTGTGCCCCGGCGTGTGGATGACCTCGAGCTTGGCCGGGCCCAGATCGAAGCGATCGCCCTCTTGCAGCGCGCTGTCCAGGGCCACTTTTTCGCTGACCTTGATGCCCAGCATCTCGCCCTGCATGTCGAGGTGTTCGTAGAGCCACTGATCGCCCTCGTGCAGGTGTGCGGTGCCGCCGCACAGGCTCTGGAACTCTGCGCTGCCGCCGATGTGATCGAGGTGCGCGTGGGTGTGCACGATGCGGGTCACGGTGAGGTTCTGGGCCGCGAGGGCCGCGGCGATGCGCGGCGCTTCGTCGCCAGGGTCGATGACCACGGCGGTGCCGCTCTCCTCATCGCCGAGGATGGAACAGTTGCACTGGAAGGGGCCTACTGGGATCGTCTCGAGAAACATGGTGGGCATCTTCCCGGTCGATGGGCCGGGAGGCAAGCTGCCCCTGATTCGTGAACTCGCCCCGCCCCTTGCGATCGCTCCTGTGTCCTCCGTATTCATCACTGGAATCAGTGGCTACCTGGGTAGCGCTCTGGCCCGCCGCTACGTGGCAGAGGGCGCTCTGGTCTCGGGGATGGTGCGCGAACGGAGCGATCCTGAGACGGTGAAGTGGCTCCGCGACCTGGGCGTGCAACTGCACCTGGGAGACGTGACTCAGGGCGAGGGCCTGGGCCGCCTGATGGACGGTGTCGATCTCGTGGTGCACTCTGCTGGGTGCATCGGTTACCGGCGCCGACGGTGGGGGGAGATGCAGCGGGTCAACGTGATGGGCACACGCCATGTGCTCGACGGCGCACGCCTGGCCGGGGTCGGCCGGGTGGTGCACGTGAGCTCGGTGGTGGCCGTGGGCATGTCTGACGAGCCTGTCTTGCTGACTGAAGACGCGGTCTTTGATCCGAGCCCATTGGACGCTCCCTACTTCGACACCAAGCTGGCCGCCGAAGAAGAGGTCGCCCGAGCCGCCGACGGAGGGCTCGACGTGACCGTGGTCAACCCGGGCGTGATCTACGGCCCGTCGGCCACGGCGTCCAACTCCAGCCGGGTGATTCTGAACATCTTGGCCGGGCGCGTCCGTCGGGTTCCTGTCGGCGGCATCAACGTGGTCTCGCTGGACGGGGTGGTCGACGGTGTGCTGGCGGCTGCAGCTCGGGGACGCACAGCTCGGCGCTACATCCTGGGCGGGGAGAACATCACCCTGGCCGAGCTCGTGCAGCGGGTGGGGCGGGCCGCCGGGCGCACCCTGTCAGCGAAGCGCTTGCCGAACGGGCTGGCCGGGCCCTTGCGAGGAGCCATGAACCTCATCGAGCCCTGGGTCCCTGACTCGGTCTGGTTCACCCCTGACATGTGCGCTGCCTTCGGCCGCTGGATGTGGTTCGACACGAGCCGCGCACGGGATGAGCTGTCCTGGGCCTGCGGCGACTTCGACGATTGCCTGGCGGCCACCGTGTCACAGCTTCAGCAACGGGGTCAGCTGCCCGGTCAGTCTTGAGCGATGACCCGGTACTCCCGTTCTTCGCCGGCGAGCAGTGAGACATCCACAGGAATCATCGGCTTGCCCTCGGCGTCCCGCTGAATGCGGTGAATGTTGGACACGAGCACGCTGATGGGACTGCTGTTGGGCGTGTAGGCGTGCACCTGATAATCGCCCGGAGCCAGGCGCTCGAAGCGGTAGCGTCCCTGACCATTGCTCACCGCCTGGCGAGTGGCTCGATTGACGCCGCCCCCGAGTGTGACGGTGATGCCCTTGAGCACGGTGCCGCCCGAGTCTGTGACGACTCCCTGCAGAGTGGCGGGGCGATCGAGGACGATGGCGTCGAGCGTGACGTCACCGCCTTCGATGACCTTGATGTCGTTGTGGTGCACCAAGGGGTAGCCCGGGTGGTCCACCTCGAGCTGGTAGGTGCGAGCCGTCACCTCCGTGAACTCGAACGAGCCATCGCCTTCGCTGCGGGTGGACGTGTGCCAGCTGCCCCGGGCCGCGCTGGCCCGCAGGAACCCGAAGGTCGGCGTGTTGTTCCCGTGCAGGGAGATCTTGGCCCCGGCCACAGGGCGGTCGAGGTCGTCAACGATCAGGCCGCGCAGGGTCGCGGCCCGCTGCATGGCCACGTTGACCATGGTGACCTTGCCGCCCTTGAGCACCCGGGCCGGCGCGCTGATGGTGACGCTGTGCTCCCGGGCCCACACTTCGAGCAGGTAGTAGCCGGGCTCCAGATCGCCCACCTCGAAACGCCCGTCGTCGTCTCGCACGCGCAGCACGGCGCCCACGGCCTCGCCGATGTTGCCCTGCTTGTCCGAGCGGCGGAGCTGCAGGTCAAAGGCCTTCAGTGGCCTGCTCTCTTCGTCGGTGACCACGCCCCCGAGAGCGCTGGCAGCGAGCAGCTCGATGGTGATGTCTTCTCGGTCTGGGCCGGGCAGCACTTCTTGGGAGACGGGCAGGTAGCCCTCCGGGTCGAGCTTGAGCAAGTGTCTGCCGCTGGCCAGATCGGTGAACCGAAAGCGTCCCTCGCCATCTGTGCGCATCAGGGAGTCGCCCAGGCCCAGCTCGCCCCCGCGGGCCAGCACCTCGACGTGGATGGCGGGCTGCTCTCCACCGGGCAGCCAGACCACGCCCGCCAAGGTCACCGCCGGGGGCAGGTGGACGTTGATCTCGATCTGCCGCGACTGGTCGAGCTGTACTCCTCGGGTCTCGACCCCGTTGCCGTAGCCCTCGGCAGAAATCATGAGGGTGAACGGGCCCCGGCTGGCGTGGGCGATCTCGTAGCTGCCCCGCTCGTCGGTGAGCACCACCCGCTCGGGCTGGGCAACATCTCGGCCCAGGGCCAAGGACGGGCCCCTGGTGATGGCGACCTGAGCCCCTGAGATGCCCCGTCCTCGAGGGTCGCTGATGGTGCCATGGACGGTCAGCCCCGGGTCGACCAGCACGACGCCGATGTCATTTGTCTGATCTGCCAGCACCAGGTGAGGGCCGGATTCCGTGGTCTCGAAACCCTCGCCGAGGGCCCGCACGACCACCTGATCGCTGGCTGGTACGTCGGCGATGGTGAACCGACCGTCCCCGCCGACCACCGCCCGGGGGCCGAGCCGAGGCAGCTGACTCAGGCCGCCGAGGGCCAGGGGGATGCCTTCCAGCAGTTCGATGCGGCCGGAGGTCACCGGTCGCCGGTTGGCATCGAGCAGCTGCCCGGTGAGCACACCGAGGACCCGGGCCGAGCTGGGTGGGGCGACCGCGGGTTGATCTGGAGCGGCGACGAAAGCGTCGATATCGCTCCGGACGGGAGGTTCTGGCGCAGTCTCCGGGCTGAAGACCACTGCTGGCGGGTCAGCGATCGGGGCATCATCTTGCAGCAGAAGCAGCCCTGCGGCGCCGGCGATCGCCAACACAATCAGGCCGCCCAGGAGCAGCGGGAGTCGAGAAGAGGGTGGGGGCATGGGTCTCTCAACGCAGCGGAGGAGAAGCTCATTGGATTCTCCGTTGATTTTCCTGCCGGAGCCAAGAGAATCTCCCCTCGTTGGTCCGGCGGTCCCATCGTCTAGCCAGGTCTAGGACAGGTGCCTCTCACGCACCAGACAGGGGTTCGAATCCCCTTGGGACTACCATCTCACTCCGCCGGCGCCGCGCAGCTCGTCCCGCGCGGCAAGGGCACGGGCCCCTGAGTGGTCGAGATCATGGTGCTGGGGTCACTCCACAACCTGATCTTGGTCGGCCTGCGAGGCTCGGGCAAGACGACCCTGGGACGGGCTCTCGCCCAGACCTTGCAGCGGCCCTTCGTCGATCTCGACGACGCCCTCGCCCAGGCAGCCGGCTGTTCAGCTGACACCCTGCTGGCCGAGCAGGGTGAGGCCGCCTTTCGGGACGTGGAACGGGGCGTGCTGGCTCGGGCCGCCGAACTCTCGGGACACGTGATCGCCACGGGCGGTGGAGCTGTGTTGCACCCTGTTGAGCTGGCGGCCTTGGCGTCCACAGGCTGCGTCGTCTACTTGAAGATCTCGCTACCCGAGCTGCTGGCCCGGGCAGAGGGTCGCCCTCGACCCAGGTTGCGTGCCGGTTCGCTGAAAGATGAGTTCATTGCTTTGGCAGCAGCCCGCAACCCATCCTATGAGGAAGTGGCACAGATCACCGTGTCCTCTCCAGACGTGATATCTATACTCGAAGCACTCGATACATGGCCCCAACGGCCCCCCGAATGACACAGCGAAGAGACAATGGCAGCGTGGCCGTGAGTACAGCGTTTTGGGCGCTGGTGCTGTCGCTGTTCGTCATCACGCCCGGCCTCTGTGCCCGGTCGCTGCAAGACGCACCCGACGGCGATCTCGCTGACTCTCGGGCGGCTCTGATCGAAGGTGCGGCGACCGAGTATGAGCTGGGTCGTCACGTGGCCACCTTGCTCGCCGCAGATGACCTGCAGACCGTGCGCAGCCTGCTTCTGGGCGGCCATCCGGTGGTGCCCAAGGTCATCATGGAGACCCTGGCCTTCAACGACGATGTGCGTTTCGTCAAGGCCTTGCTGCAGCTGGCCAGCGCTGAGGAGGCCTCGGCGATCGCCGAACAGGCTCGCGGGCTGGTGAACGGTCAGGCTCTACACCACGGCGAGGTGCGCAGCGACCTGGTCGCCATGCTTGCAACGGGCCAGGCCGACGCAGAAGGTGAACTCGCCGACGAGGTGCGGGTGACGATCCTGGGTGTGCTGGGCCGCAGCCGTGATCTCGCGGTCGTGCCCGCGCTCCTGGCCCACATAGAAGGTCCCCATCAGAGCGCGGTGTTGTCCGCCTTCGAACAGCTCTCGGGACACAAGCTCCCCCGAGGTGCTGATGCGGTCGTGTTCTGGACAGAACTCTGGACCCGCCAGCAGCAGGAGGGGCTCTCCCGCGATGTGTTGTTGGAGGAGGGGCACGCCTCACAGCGGTCCAGCTGGGCGGCTTCGAAGGCAGCTTGGGGCAAGGAGCGCACTCGTCTGCAGAGCGCGTTGCAGGACCGAGAGCGACAGGTGGCTCAGGCGCGTATCGAAGCCATGTCCAAGATGATCGACAGGCTGATCGTCGCGCTCGACGACGAGTACGCCGTGGTGCGTCGCACTGCGGCTCAGCGACTCGGCGAGCACTCGGCCCGGGAGAAGGCAGCCGTGGCCATCCCCCTGTTGCTGGAGCGCTTGGGGCATGGCGCAGAGCCAGCCGCCGGGACCAACGGCACCCACGCAGCGCCGCGGGTCGAGCTCGACCCTGACGTCCGCGCTGCGATCGTCTCGGCGCTGGGCAGTCTCGGGCGCGATCGGCCTGATGTCATGACTTGCCTGCTGGCCGAGCTCTCCGATGGCCATCTGTCCGTGGCACGGGCCGCCGTGGACGCCCTGGCCAAGGTCCGGGGGCAGCCCATGGTGGTGCGGCCCCTGCTCGACTTCTTGGCCGATGAGAGCCTGGAGACCAAGACCACTGTTCAGGTGCTGGAGATCATCGCCAGCAACGCCCCTGAGGGTGTGCTCGACGAACTCAGCAGAAAACTCGCCTCTGCGACCGAGGGCAGCGTGCGCGCCGTGCTGGTGCGAGCCATGATCGCTTCGGTAGAGCTCGACCAGGCCATGGTTGTGCTCAGTGTCCTGGAGACTGGCGCTGAACCCTTCGAGGTCCGCTTCGCTCTGGCTCAGTGGCTGGGCGATCGGCTCACCTCCCTGCCGCTGGACGCAGGTCCCCGGCCCGCCATGGTCGGGGTCATCGAGAGCTTGTTGGCCGACGCGGACGCCAGCGTGCGCGCCCAGGCTGCCAAGTCGTTGGGCGAGAGCGGCGACCCCCGCAGTGCGAGCCTGCTCAGCGAGCGCGCCAAGCACGAGGTGTCGGGCTCGGTGTTGCTCGACATCGTCTCTGCGCTGGGGCAGGTGGGCAGCCTGGAGTGCGCCGCGTCCATCGGTTGGATCCAGGCCCATGACACCGTGTCCGAAGGTGAGGCTCTGAATGAGCGGGCTCGCGCGGCCTTGCGCGCCATCGGTCGCGACCGGTCCTGGTCAGAGTGGGTCACCATGGCCGAGTCACTCGCTGACGCAGAGGCGCCCGGCCTGGCCCTGGTGGTGATCAACGAAGTGCTGGCGCCCCGGGGTGAGGGCGAGGTCATCGAGGCCGAAGTGGCCGACCGGGCCCGTGGGCTGAAAGCTGTGCAGCTCGTGGCGGTGGGGAGCACGCAAGACGCCCACGACCTGCTGGTGCAGCTCCAAGACGAGGGCAAGGCCTTCCCGGCTCGGGACGTGCGCCTCGACCTGCTGGCTCAGACCAGCCGAGATCTCTCCCTGCACAGCGAAGCCGCTGACTGGCTGGCGTTGATGCTCGAGGGCCGGGGTGAAGCCGACGCGCGCTTCGACGAGCTGCAACGGAGCCTGGCCAGAGAACTGCTCGCTGCCCGACGCCACGAGGAGGCCCTGGAGCTGCTGGCCAGCCTGCACGGCGAGCAGCCCGGCGACAACCCGCTGATGCTCTTGTTCGGTGAGGCGTTGATGTCCGCAGGCCGGGACGACGAGGCGCGCACACTGCTGGAGCGGCTGCAGTCCCGGCTCGCCGAGACGGAAACGGCCCTCCTCGACCAGACAAACCTGGCCCTGGAACAGCTGGCCCCTGCGGCCGAGCCTACAGCGGGTGACGACGCCGTCACGCCAGGGGAGCAGCCGCCAGCCAGCGAGGATGACGGTGTCTCGTCGCCTGGGTCGCAGACGCCTGAGCCGCAGGCCGAGAATGACGAGCAAGACCCTGACGCAACACTCGACCCCGAGGTCGAGGGACCGCTCGACGACGACGGAGGCAAGGGCGACCGATGAAGATCGTCATCGCGGGCGCAGGTGCAGTGGGCTTTCATCTGGCCAAGGAGTTGGGCGTCGAAGGGCACCACATCTCGATCATCGACATCGACGAGGACAAGCTCGAGTACCTGCGCGATCGTCTGGACGTGCTCACCGTCGAGGGCAGCGCCACGTCGCGGGCAGCCCTCGAGGCGGCGGGCACCATGGAGGCAGACCTGTTCATCGCGGTCTCCGATCAGGACGAGGTGAACATGCTGGCCTGCGCGGCGGCGAGCACCATGGACGTGCGCCGCACCTTGGCCCGTGTACGCAATCCAGACTTCGTCAAGGGTCGCTCCCTGGTCGACCCGATCAAGCTGGGCATCACCCGCTTCATCAACCCTGACGAGATCGCCGTCGACTCGATCGTGGCCTTGGTCAACTCGCCGGGATCGATCGACGTGGGCGACTTTGCCGGGGGCGAGATCCTGCTGCGCTCGTTCGAAGTTCAAGAGGGATCGTCTCTGGCCAACCGGCCTCTGTCCCACCTGAAAGAAGAGTATTCAGGGGTGCCATTCCTGGTGGCGTCCATTCAGCGGGAGGGCCTGCACATCGTGCCCAAGGGCGACGACGTGCTCATACCTGGCGACCGGGCCTTCATGTTGATGACCAAGGAGTCCCTGCCGGTCTTTCGCAAGGTCGTGTCCGGTTCGGACCGGGTGCAGCGAGTGGTCATCTATGGGGCCGAGCGTCTGGGCATCGACGTGGCCGCCAAGCTACAGGGCCAGACCAACGTGGTGCTCATCGACGAAGACCGCGATCGCTGCCATCGCGCCGCCGCCACCCTCGACGATGCCCTGGTGCTGAACGGCTCGCCCAATGACGCCGACATCCAGGGCCAGAGTCGACTGACCTCCGCTGACTTTTTCATCTCGGCCGGCCGCAACGAAGAGCACAACCTGATCCTGGCCCTGCTGGCCAAGAAGCGCGGCGCTCGGCGCAACATCGTGGTCACCGCAGACCCGGACATCGTCTCCCTGCTCGACAGCCTCGACATCGACGCGGTGATCAACCCGCGCCTGACCATGGTGGGGCGGCTGCTGCGCTATGCCCAGACCGGGCGGGTGCAGGCGGTGCTGCAAGCGGTGCAGAAGATCGGCGAAGACTCGGCCGAAGTCGTCGAAATGGTCGTGCGCCAAGGGGCCAAGGCCGCTGGTGTGTCACTGAAAGAGCTCAAGCTCCCCAATGGTGCGCTGATCGGCGCGGTGGTCCGCGATGGTGAGGCCTTCATTCCCCACGGGCGCACGGTGATCGAAGAGGGCGACGTGGTGGTGGCCTTCGTGCTGCCGGGGCTGCGCGACAGCATCAAGCGCCTCTTCGCTCGTCGTGGTGGACTGCAATTCGCAGACGACAGCAGCGGTTCGATCGACGTCACCGAGAAGAGCCGCGACGAGGCGTGAGCGTCTCCAGCGTTCTTCACGTCCTCGGACGGCTGTGCCTCGTGTTCGCCGGGCTGCTGCTGGTGCCTCTGGTGTTCGAGCTGCCCGGTGGCCTGGAGACCATCCTGACGGGCGAGGTCGGTCGGGCCTTCCTGCTGTCGGCGGGGGTCGCGGGCGCCCTGGGCCTGATGCTGGTGCTGGTGTTCTCGAAGAACCTCGACGAGTTCGACTTCGAAGAGGGCTTCGCCGTGGTGACCTTCGCCTGGCTGCTCTTCATGGTCCTGGGAGCCCTGCCCTACTGGCTCTCCGGCGCTGTCCCCGATGCGATCAACGCCTGCTTCGAGAGCCTCTCCGGGTTGAGCACCACCGGCGCCTCGATCCTGACCGATCCGGCTGCCCTGGGCCCGGCCCTGCTGTTCTGGAGGGCGTTGACCCACTGGGTCGGGGGCATGGGCATCGTCGTGCTCTCCATCGCGATCCTGCCGGCCCTGGGGGCTGGCGGCAACTTCCTGTTTCAGGCCGAATCGTCTGGCACGAGTTCAGAGAAGCTCGTGCCCCGCATCCGCGACGTGGCCAAGCTGCTCTGGGCCGTCTACGCCGGGCTGACCCTGCTCAGCTTCCTCGGCCTCTGGGCTGCGGGCATGGGGCCCTTTGACGCCCTGTGCCACGCCTTCGCTACCGTGGCCACCGGCGGCTTCGGCACCCGCTCCGATTCGCTCTCGTCCTTCGCCCCGGCGGTGCAGTGGGTGGCCGTGGTCTGCATGGTGTTCGCGGGGATGAACTACATGCTCGTCTACCGGGCCATGCTCGGCCGCCCCCGCGAGCTGCTGCGCAGCACCGAGCTGCGGGTGTGGTTGTTGATCCTGGTGGCTGCCAGCGCGACCTGCTTCACCGTGCTGTACCTGCGCGCGAGTTCAGGGGCGGGCATCGAGTCGATCCTGCGTGGCGCGGTCTTCTCGGTGGTGTCCGCCTGCACCACCACGGGCTTCGCCACCGCAGACTTCGGAGCCTGGCCCCAGGGGCTGCAGGTGTTGATCCTGCTGCTCATGCTCAGCGGCGCCTGCGCCGGGTCGACCAGCGGCTCGGCGAAGGTCAGCCGGCACCTGCTCTGGGCCAAGGCCGCATGGCGCGAGGTGCAGCGCATGCTGCGTCCCACGGGAGTCTTCGTGGTGCGCATCGAGGGCCGGGAGATCGCCGAGCCCGTGGTCACCCGCAGCGTGGGGTATCTGGTGTTCTATCTGGGCGCCGCGTGTGTGGGCACCCTGGTGCTGGCCTTGCTCGGCGTGGGCGGCCTTGAATCGGTCAGTTCCATGATCACCTGCCTGTCGGGGGTGGGCCCCGGCCTGGGCACCCTGGGGCCGAGCAGCAACTTCGCCGAGCTCCCGGCCATGGGCAAGACCCTGCTCATGGGGGCCATGCTCCTGGGCCGCCTGGAGTTCTACGCGGTCTTTGCACTGCTCTCGCCCCTGGCCTGGAGGCGCTGACCTCTGAACCTTGGTGCGGTACTCTACGTGCTGGGTCGGCTGTGCATGATCCTGGCCGTGTTGCTGGTGCTGCCCTTGTTGCTGTGGTTCAGCGAGGGCGGCTTGTCCGCCGATCTTGCCGACGCCTTCGTGGTGTCCGCCTCCATGAGCCTGGGCCTGGGCCTGGCCCTGACCCTGTCGTTCGAGCTGGAGCAGTCCGCGTTCGGCGTGGGCGAGGCCTTCGCCACCGTGACCGCGAGCTGGATCGTCTTCACCGTGCTGGGGGCCCTGCCTTTTCTGATCTCGGGAGAGATCCCCTCGGTCCTCGATGCCTGTTTCGAGGTGATGTCTGGCTTCACCACCACCGGGGCGTCCATTCTCCCGGACCCGTCCCTGCTCCCGGATGCCCTGCTGTTCTGGCGGGCCATGACCCACTGGATCGGCGGCATGGGCATCGTGGCCCTGTCCGTGGCGGTGCTGCCAGCTCTGGGAGCGGGAGGCAACTTCTTGTTCCAGGCCGAGGTGCCCGGACCAGAGTCCGAGAAGCTGCGCCCCCGCATCTCGTCCACGGCCAAGCTGCTCTGGGGCATCTATGTCCTGCTGACCGTCACCGAGTTCTTCGCCCTGCGCCTGGCTGGCATGACCAACCTGGACGCCATCTGCCACACCTTCGCGACCGTGGCCACCGGGGGCTTCGGCACCCAGCCCGATTCGATGACGTCGTACACCCCGGCCATGCAGTGGATCGTGGTGGTCTTCATGGCCCTGGCTGGCGCGAACTTCGTCATGCTGCTGCACATCGTGCGCCGGCGCTTCGCCAGGGCCGCGCGCAACATCGAGCTGCGGGTCTACGTCTCGATCCTCGCGTTGGCGACGGCGCTCTGTGCCGCAGACATCTACCGCACGAACGGAGCTCCGGACGGTCTCGAACCCCTGGTCAGGGACGCAGCGTTCACCACGGTGAGCCTGATGACCTCCACAGGCTTCGTCACCGCCGACTACCAGCTCTGGCCGGATGGCCTGCACGTCCTGCTGCTGTTGCTCATGGTCTGCGGCGCCTGCGCGGGCTCCACGGGCGGCGGGGCCAAGGTCATCCGCCTCATCGTGACGGTGAAGGCAGGCTTCCGTGAGGTGCGGAGACTCTTGCGTCCCCGAGCCGTGTTCGTGGTCAAGGTGGGCTCCCGCCCCCTGAGCGACCAGCTGGTGTTCAAGACCGCCGGCTTCTTCGTGCTTTACGTCATGAGCACGCTGATCTTCACCATGGCCCTGCTGGCCCTGGGATCAAACGGCACCACTTCGCTGTCGGCGGTGATCGCCTGTCTGTCCAATATCGGCCCGGGGCTGGACGCGGTGGGGCCCACGCAGAACTACGCGGCCTTCGACTGGCTGAGCAAGCTGGTGCTCATGTTCTGCATGCTGCTGGGGCGGCTGGAGATCTACAGCGTATTGGTGCTGTTTGTGCCTCTGGCCTGGCGTCGCTGAGGCCGTTTCTGGGCGACGACCTCGATCTGCGCCAGTGCTGGCCCTGTGGTCTGGTCCACTGGGCCGCCGAGTCCAAAGACCAGTCGATTGACAGCCTGCTCGAAGCGTTCGCTCCTCAGGCGCACGAGCCACATGGCCGAGCGGCGCAGGTGATTGCCGTGGTGCAGCAGCCGCCCCCACGGCGTTGTGCCGCTCCGCATCAGGCTGTGGTCGTAGCCCGCGTCCTGCCGCTGGGCGGAAAGGATCTCGGCGCCTGGTAGCGCGTCGAAGAGGGCATCCAGTGAGTAGGAATGCGGTGACCAGGAGGCTGACTCGCCCAGCCGAAACGTGGCCTTGTGATCTCTATTGAACAAGCTCGGGAAGATGCCCTGCTCGTAGAGGTCCTCGTCCGGAACCACGACGACGAGATGGCCGCCCGGTTGGACGAGTTCCCACCACTGCTGCAGCGCAGCCGGTACGTCCCGCATGTGCTCCAGACAGTTGTGGGGTGTAGGAAAACTCCTTCCGGTTTGACGAGGGAAGTTCCCGGGTAGCAGCCACGCTGCAACGCCTCACCGCCCGAACAAACTCAGGTCACTCCGCGTCGCCTTCAGCCCCAAGGTCGTGTAAGCCGCGCTGGTCGTCTCCCGCGAGACCCGCACCACGTCCTCGCCATCGACGCCCAGCACGTGGAACGTCTGGCGCCAGCCTTCGTACACGCCGTACAGCCCGCCGTTGAGGTGTCGCAGCAAGCGGCGTAGGCCCGACTTGGTCGTGGCGTCGAGTTGCACGATGCCCGCCAGCCGACCCAGCACCCGGTGCTCGTCCGCTTGCACGACTCTGCCGCAGAGCAGACGGCCGTAAGTCCCGGCCACGTCTTCCAGCAGGGTCATGGGCACCCGGCCCAGCTCTCCCGCCACCGCGTAGCCGGTGACCAGGAGCGAAGGCACGTGTCCGCTGGCCAGGACCTCGGCCATGGCCGAGTCGAACTCTCGGGCCTGCTCATCGTCGGCCACTGTGATCACGGCCGTCTCGCCTGCCTCGGTCTCCAGGTCGGCGGCCAGGGCCCGGGTGCGCGCCGCCGCCTCGTCGAGGGTCGCTCCCCAGGACGGCTCGGCGGTCTCCAGAGCCAGGCCGCTCAGGCTGTCCGCCAGGTGCCGCTGGAGCATGGCCTGCAGGGCCCAGACCTCGGCCAGGCAGCCCGGGGCATCCGGGGTCAGAAAGCCGAGATGTCGCCAGTCGGGAGTGCTCATGAGCTGCCTCGGGGGAAGAGCGTCATTCTACGAACCGCGAGCAACGCTGCGCGAGAGAGGGCGGCAGGGGCGGTTCTGAGCCCCAGACCGCTCCCGGCTGGGTGCCGTCGGCTGTGCTGTGTAGAATCCCGCCCCATGATCCAAACCCAGGATGCCCTGCAAGAACTCGTCGATCGCCTGGCCAGCGAACCCGTCATCGCCATCGATTGCGAGATGGACTCGATGTACTCCTACTCCACGAATCTCTGCGTGGTGCAGTTCGGTTGGCCCGGAGGCGAGGCCTTGATGGACGGCCTGGCCGACCTGGACCGCTCGGTGCTCGACCGGCTCTTCGCCGACCCGTCCATCGTCAAGGTGTTTCACGGCGGCGAGAATGACATCGGCTTGCTCCGTGATCGCTGGTCGCTCGATTTCGTCAACGTGTTCGACACCATGGCGGCCTCCCAGGTCTTGGGTCATGACGGCTACGGTCTGGCGGCGGTGCTCGACCGCCACTATGAGGTCAAGCTGTCGAAGCGCTTTCAGAAGGCCGACTGGCGTGTCCGTCCCCTGCCTGACGATCAGGCCGAGTATGCCCGCCTCGACGTGCGCTACCTGATCCCGTTACGCGAGGTGCTGCTCGCCGAGCTGCAAGAGCTGAAGCGGGTCGACGAAGCGGAGAGTGAGTTCGCGCGCATCTCCCAGGCGGTCATCTCCCAGAAGCCTTTCGACCCGGACGCCTGGATCAAGGTGAAGGGCTCTCGCGAGCTGTCGCCCAAGCTGTCGGGGATGGTCAAGGCGCTGTACATCGCGCGCAACGCCATCGCGGAGCGGCTCGACCGCGCGCCGTACCGGGTCATGCACGACAGCGCCATCGTGGCCCTGGCGGCGGCGGCGCCGAAGGACGAGGCGGCCTACCGTCGTGTGCGCGGCGTGAACCGGCGGCTCAACGCGCAGGACACGAGCTCTCTCTTGGAGGCTGTGGCCAGCGGAGTGGAGGCGGGGGAGATCCCTGTGCCGCCACGACCCTCGCGGCGCAAGCCCTGGGAGGCCGGCAAGGATCGGCTCACTCCCGCCGAAGAGAAGGTCTTCGACGCGCTGCGGGCCTGGCGCAAGAAACGGGCTCACCAGCGGGGCGTCGAGCTGGCTCGCGTGGCCACGTCGGCGCTGCTGGCGGCCATCGCTCGCGTCGCTCCCCAGACTCTCGACGCCCTTGCCGAGGTCGACGGCATGAAACCCTGGCGCATGGACGAGTACGGGCAGTCGATCGTGGCGGCCATCAAGAGAGTCGGCACGTGACCCGCTGGCTGCTCGGTCTGGTTTGCCTCGGCCTGGCGCTGTTCGGCGTGCTGGGCTGCGCCGATGGCCCTGGTGCTGCAGGAGAAGAGCCCGCGTCAGCAGTCGGTGAGGCCGGAGCACCCTGGGACGCCCTGGTGGCCCAGGCCCAGGAGTCCTACGGCGAAAACGACCACGAGACCTCCGCAGAGCTCTATCGCCAGGCGGCCTCTCTCGCCCGGGAGGCGGGGGACGAGCGCCGGGCCGTGGCCCTGACCGCACAGCGTGCGGTGTGCCTGAAGTTCCTGGGCCGCACCGACGAGGCCCGGGAGGCCCTGATCCCCACCCTGGCCAGCGCCCGTGAGCTGGACGACCGCCGCACCGAAGGCCTGGCCCTGGGCAACCTGGTGCGCATCGAAGGTCTGGCCGGGAACGACGAGGTGGCGCTGGGCTACCTCGATGAGCTGGCCGCCCTCGCCGACCGCATCGACGACCCCCGGCTCGAAGTGCAGACCCTCGAACAGGCGGCCATGCTGGCCCTCGACCTGGGTCACCTGCAGCTGGCCCTCGACCGCATCGACACGGCCCTGGAGCGCAACGCCCCCAACGTGGGCGAGGACGATCGACGAGAGGCCTTGATCCGTCAGCGCGCCGTGGTCTCCGCTCGCCAACGTGATGACGAGGGCGCCTTGATCTCCTGGGCCGCTGCACCGGCGGTGGGTGCCTCCCTCGCCAATCAGGCCCTCCTGTTCGCTGATCTGGGGTTGCACGGCAAGGCCTCAGAGGCTGGGGCTGCGGCCATGGTCTTGTTCGCAGAAGAGGGGGAGCTGCGCTCGAAGGAGAGAGATCAGGCGCTGTACCTGCACCTGGCCGAGGCCCTGTCCGCGGGCGAACTCGACGCCGTGGAACCCCAGCTCGATGCCATCCTCTCCAGCACGGAGAGCATGGAGGCCACCGCGCCGTTTCGCTTGCTGAGAGGTCGCTTGCTCCTGGCTCGCGGCCAGCCGACCGAGGCGCAAGTCTCCCTCGACCTCGCCCGCACCGGCCTCGGTGACGACCTGGCAGCGACCACCGCCGCCCTGCTGTCCGCTGTGGCCCGGGGCCTGGCTGGCGCCACCAGCGAGGCCCACGAGGTGCTCGACAGCTTGCCCGCCGGCCCGCCCCGAGCCCTGGTGCGGGGCTGGCTCATGGCAGAAGTCGCGCCTACCCACACCCTGGCCATGGAGCGCCTGGGTGGCCTGGATACCTCTGGGGTCATCGGCCAGTTCGGCGAGCTGCAGTCGCTGCGCCGAGCCTGCCCCGTCCCCTTGCCGTCCCTGGCCTGGATCGCGCTGCATCACCATCTGTCCGATGCCGATCGCCAGCGTGGCGCGGGGCGCGTGACCGAAGCCGATCGACTGGTGCAGGACGGCGTGGCCCTGTCCCTGCGCTGGCAGCTGCTCGAGCGTCAGGCCCTGGTGCGCGGTGGTTGGCCCGAGCCAGAGGTGAGCGCCAACGCATTCCAACGCATCGACGACTGGGTGGCCGGGCGCCTGTCCTTGGACGAGGCGTTGATCGCCGTGATCCCCGATGCCCGCTTGTCGTACCTGGTGATCTGCACCGCCCAGCTCGGAGCCACGAGCCTGGGCCTGCCCCCGGCCCACGACCTCGCCGCCCGAGGTCTCGACGTGGCCCTGGCGCTCAAGTCCGGTGACGAGATGGCCGTGGCTCAGGCCGGCTGGCGTCTGCACCAGAGTCTCTTCGGACGGCGGGCCCTCGAAGACCTGGCAGGACACTCTCGCTGGGCGTTGATCCTGCCCGAAAGCCTGTCCTCCGTGCCCCCGGCCTTGCTGGTGTCCGCCGAACCCCAGGCTGGCGAACCCGTGGACTGGCTGGTGCTCAGCCACGTGTCTCGACTGCTGCCCCACGCGCCGCTGTTCGGCGCTGATGCCGCCGACCCTGACGAGAAGCAGGACGGCGCTCGCAAGGGCTGGTTGCGTTTCGGTGAGCCCACAAACCCTGGCAGCGCCAGCGCGTTCACCCTGGCTCAGTTGGCCCAGCGCTACGGTGAGGCTGCCCTGTCCACGAGTCGCCTGCGGCCAGGCGCTGCGGGCGAGGCTCAGGTCTCCGGCCAGCAGGCCACGGCGAGCCACCTGCGACAGGTTGTGGGCCAGGTGGCGGCTCTCGAACTCTCCGTGCCCGCTCTGGGTGGGGGACGCCTCGGCGGCCTGGTGCTCAGCCCCGACGTCTCCGCAGCCCTCGGCGATGAGCAGGCAGGCTTCATGCCCTGGCATCGCCTGGCCGACCTCGATTTGCCGCCCTTGCTCGTCATCGACCGCTGCCGCTTTGACCCTGGCGACACGACCTGGGGTGTGGGCTACGCTGGCGCCTGTGCTGCAGCCGGGGGCGCCCGTTGGTTGGCCGCCACCCGCTGGCCCATGCCCGGGCCCGTGCGTGAGGGGTTGCTGGGAGCCTTGGCCGCCGCAGTGGCCGATGGCGTCCCCCCAGACCTGGCCTTGGCTTCGTTGCAGCGGGGCTTCATCGCCTCGGCCCGGGCCAGCTCTCGGAAAGACCTGGCCCACCCTCGCAGCTGGGCGTCGCTGATTGTCTTGGGCGGACCCTGAGCATGGATGGGTCATGGCCGCTTCTCGCTTCCGTCCTGGAGCACCTCTGGTGAACTGCCTCTCGTTCCTATCGCTGTTGTGCGTCTCGCTGTCAGCGCTTCTGCCAGCGTGCAGCACCGGTCGCTCGCCCCGTCAGGTAAACACGGTGTTGCAGCAGCAAGCTCGGTCGATGGCGGCACACCTGGCTGCGGACGAGCCCCTGGCCGGGCTGCGCATCGCGCGAGGCCTGGAGGCGTTCGACCCTACGCTGGCAGAGTTCTCGGCCCGCCTCGCCGCGGCGCCCCCAGAGGTGCGCGCCCAGTTCGAGCACGAGCGTCTGGGTGTGAACGTGTCCGTTCGGCGTGATGAAGACACGGGCTTCTGGACCCGGGCGGCGTGGTGGCTCCCGGATCGAGTGCTCGATCTGTGCGACGTGGTGTCCTTCGACCTGCGCCTGGGTTACGGCTTGGCTGTGGACGTGCACGCGACCCGGGCCGCCGCACTGGGCCTGGGCGCGGCAGCAGGCATCGGCCTGGGCTGGCATGACCAGCGCTCCCTGGGCGTGCGGGTGGCTCAGTACAACGGCTGGCGGCTGGGCTCGTCGGGCGGTGGCTTCGACTGGGGCTTCGATGTGGGCACAGGCGAGCGGCGGGTTGGCGGCGCACGCCGAGAGCCCGGCGCACAGAGCTCAGACCTGATCTACCAGGAGTGGCGGGACTACTGGTCGCTGGGTGCGTCCGCCCACGGGCTGTTGCTGGGCGTGGAGGTCGATCTCCATCCCATCGAGCTGGCTGACTTCTTCGGCGGGCTGGTGGGCTTCGATCTGGGCCACGACGATCAGGGCAGCACCCGGGCCGAACCTCTCTACGGCACCAGCGGCCTGGCCCTGCAGACCTTGCGCGAGAGCCTGATCGACCAGCCCACCATGGACGCCTGGTTCGTGGCCCGGGACGCCGCAGCAGCCATGGACGCTGAAGCGGCCCGCGATGCCGCCGCCGAGACAGACCACGATGCCCCACCCGCCACTGTGAACGACGCAGGCGAGGGCGTCAGTCCCCCAGCAGACGAGCCTTGATGGAGCGGGCCGTGGCCACGTCGCGGGTGTTGCCCACGACCACGCGGCCGTCGGCGAAGAGCAGCACCCGCCGCTCGTCCGTGTCCAGGCGCACGAGCCAGGGGCCGGCGGTGACCTTGCCCAGGGGGGCCAGGCGTTCGGCGGCCAGGGTGAGGTCCACCGGGGCGCCGCTGGCGGGCAGCTGAATCGCGTCACGGCCGCAGAGCTCGGTGGGGACCGCGGCGCTGGCCTGATCCAAGAAGGGGTGTTCGCCCAGGGCGCAGCACGGGCAGGCGGGGTCTCGGGGCAGGCCGATGGTGCGCACCGTGCCGCCCCAGGCGTCGATGACGAAGACCTCGCCGGGCCGGCTGGCGTCGCTATCCACCAGCAGCTTGATCGCTTCGGCTGCCACCAGGCTGGAGACCAGCGAGACGGCGGGCCCGAGCACACCGGCGGTGTCGCAGGTGGGTAGTGCTCCTGTGGCGGGGAGCTCGGGCACATAGCAGCGCAGGCACGGGCCACCGGCAGTGATCACCAACAGCTGTCCTTCGATGCCCACCACGCCGCAGTAGATGAAGGGCACGCCCGCGCGCACGCACCAGTCGTTGACCACCATGCGCGTGGGGAAGTTGTCCGTGCCGTCGAGCACCAGATCGACATCTGCGAGCAGCTCGTGAGCCAGGTCGGCGGTGAGGTCTTTCACCTGGGGCTCGATGTGCAGCCCGGGGTCGATGGCCGACAGCGCCTTTGCCGCGGCCACGGCCTTGGGCACCACTTGCTCGACATCTGCCGTGGTGAACAGAGTCTGCCGAGGCAGGTTGGACAGCTCGACCACGTCGCGATCGATGAGCCGAATCGTGCCCACCCCGGCGCGTCCCAGCAGCTCGGCGAGATGACTGCCCGTGGCGCCCACGCCGACGATGGCCACGCGGGCACGGGTCAGGGCCGCCTGACCCTCGTCGCCGATCATGGGCAGCCGTTGCTGACGGATGTGCCGCTCGCTCATGGGAAAGGTCTCCGGGTCATCGGCAGCGCTCCACCTGGCTGAGGGGGATCTGCTCAGCGTGCAGCAGCGCGGTGACCTCGTTCAAGAAGCGCCGCCCGTCTGTGCCGTAGCCAGCGGTGGGGACCAGCCCGTCCATGCGCTCGGCGAACCAGGCGCAGAACCGTTCCATGAAGAGCTCGCGCAGGGTCTTGGCAGCGATGGACGCGGTGGCCACCGGGGCGAAGGAACTGTCTGCCTTGACGCTGAAGTCGATCATGACCGGTGGGCGCTGCGGCCAGTGCAGCCGATAGCTCGACCGGGCACGGCTCTCGCCGAGCACATCGACCGGTGCCATGGGGAAGTTGCCGGCCATGACATCACCGTAGTGGATGCGGCCGCCCTGGCGATCGATGTGAATGATCAGCTCGTCCTGAGGGAAGCGCTCGATCAGCGACTCGATGAGTCGGCAGGTCGTGGCGAAGAGCGTCACCGCCTTGCTACCAGCGGCCGCGGTGAGGCGATTGAAGCGGGGCACCAGCACGGGCGCCACGAGGAGCTCGGCGAAGCGGGCTCCTCGTTGAGAGAGCCACTCGCGGTGCTGCTCAGCCCTGGCCGTGATCTCGCTGGTGGGGCCGCGCCGGGGCAAGGTGGTCTCACAGAGCGGCGCGCCGTACCAGGGCAGCTCGGTCAGTTCGTCGGGTGAGAGGTCGATGGCGTGGCTGAGCAGGTCGGCGACCGTGGAGGGCAGGGCGTGCTTGGCCAGCAAGAGGTGACCGTAGGTCGACAGCTCGATGGGCTCCAGGCTGCCAAGCCCGAGCTCGTTCGCCCCGCGGGTTGCCCGTTTGTCTCCCTGGCTGCGACCCGGACGGCGACCCCGATGACCAACCTGGTGGCGACCCCGATGACGACCTCGGTAGAGCAGCTTGCTGTCCGCCGTGGGCAGGCCCTGCGCCTGCTGGGCCTTGTCGGCGAGCAGGCCGTGCAGGTGGTCCTCGTGTGCTCCTGGTGCCAGGCGGTAGGCGCTGGCGGCCATGACCAGGGGGCCCAGCAGTGGCCCGTAGCCCGCCTCGTCGATACCGGCCACGACCACCGCCGTGGGAGCAGCCTGCCGGCGCACCTGGGAGCGCTCGCTGGGACAGGGCCGGGGCGCGGTCACGAGCTACTGGGCTGGTCTGGTTGCGTCCGTCCGCGCAGCTTGACCATGGCCCAGACGGCGATGCCCAGGGTGATCACGCTCCAGACCTGGGCCGTGCTCAAGAAGCTCTGCGCCTCGATGGTGGACGAGTCTGCAAGGGAGAAGCCACCGCGAGCGGCGAAGTCGCCCCGGGTGAACTCGACCAGGAAGCGGCCCACGGCGTAGAGGGCCATGGTCCAGGCGGCGGTCTGCCCTTCATAGCGGCGCGCGCGATAACGGGCAGCCACGATGATGAAGATGACCAGGTTCATCAGCGACAGGTAGATCTGGCTGGGATGCAGGGGCTGGTCAATGAGTTCGCGCGGGATCAGCGAGTGGGGGATGTCGGGGAAGCGCACCACCAACCACTCGGGCCCGTCGAGCCAGAGGCTGCCGTGGTCATCGCCCACCAGCAGGCAGCCGATGCGGCCGAAGGTCTGGCCGATGATCAACGCCGGGGCCATGACGTCGGCCAGCTTGGCGAAGGAGACCTTGCGCGCCTTGCACCACATCCACATGCCCACGGTGCCGCCGAAGAAGCCGCCGTAGGAGACGATGCCCCCTTGCCACACGGCGATCAGGGTCACCGCCCGGTCGAACAGGTCCTTGCCATCAAAGACCTCGGGGTGGATGGCCACGTAGGTCAGCCGGGCGCCCAGGAAGCCCGCGATGAGGCTGTTGCGCAGCAGGTGGTCGAAGGCTGCGTCGTCGTCTTTTGCGCCGCTAGAGAACAGCTGCCGGCGGATCCACCAGGAGGCGGCGAGCACGCCCACCAAGACCATGACGCTGAAGGAGCGGATCGGGAAGCCACCGATCAACGGCCAGCCTTCAGGGAAGCTCCAGAGAATGGGATGCATGTCAGGCTGCTAGATCGTGACGCCGATGATCTCGCCTTCGAAGACCATGGTGTCTCCGACGAAGGCCTGGGTGGTGAAGCGCACCAGGGCTCGGCGCATGCGGTCGATGCGGCTCACCAGCAGCATGCGATCCCCCGGGGCCACCTGCCCTCTGAAACGCACCTTGTCCACGCCGCCGAAGCCGAACATCTTGCCCTCTTCTTGAACCATCAGGTTCGAGCTGAGCCAGGCGCTGAGCTGAGCGGCAGCCTCGACCATGACCACGCCGGGCATGAGCGGCCGACCGGGGATGTGCCCTCGCACCCAGAAGTCACTCTCGCTGCTCTGATGAAAGCCGATGGCCAGCTTCGCCTCGGCGTCGTAGTGCAAGATGCCGTGGAGCAGACCCAGCTCGTACCGTTGGGGGATACGCTCGTGCACGCCAGCGAGATCGACGACCAGGGGCGCGTCGGCCCACGCCGTGGGATCACAGAGGGGGTTTGCCATGGTGCACTCGTCTGGGGAGCGAGAGGGACCTCTCGAAGAACAAGCGGGGGATCATAGGCCAGGGCCACCGCCCGGGCCAACCCGGCTCAGCCTTCGGCTTCGCTGACCAGCTGCAAGAAGCGCACTTCTTGGCCCATGCCGCCCTCGAGCTCGAGTTCGTGGAGCAGGTCGTGGTAGCCCGCCTGGCGCACGGTGATCTTGTACGAGCCGTCGGGCAGATCGTCGACCACCGCCACGCCGGTGCCATTGGTGACTGCCGAGGTGAAGCGGCCCGGGCCCCGCAGCTCCAGCCGAGCCTGACGCAGGGGCTGGCCCTGGTTGTTGGTCACCCGGAAGCTGACCTGGTGGCGGGCCAGCAGCACCATGGGGACTTCGACGGTGCTCTTGGACACCCGAATGCCGGCGACCCGGTCTTCTGTGTTGCTGGGCCAGAGCAGGGCCACCGCGTATTCGCCAGCTGGCAGGGGCGAGAAGGAGAAGCGGCCGTCGACGCCGGTGAGGCCCTTGGTGCGCAGGGGAGCCGCAGCGCCCGGGTCTCTGAGCGACAGGGTCTCCAGGTAGACGTCGATGCCGGCCCGGGTCAGGCCGTCGTTGTCGGTCACCGTGCCCGCGATGCCCGGGCCCTTGTCGAGGGGCAGGAGCAGGGCCGTGCCATTCTCGGCGGGGATCGACACGGCAGACAGGGTGCCGGGCAGGTATCCCGGCGCCATGACCACCACATCGTAGAGGCCAGGGTCTATCG